>ENA-OREC01002278-OREC01002278.1-marine-metagenome-genome-assembly--contig:-NODE-2278-length-10470-cov-10.978928_pt1 | contig 10470 bp, 6 predicted proteins | sample MGYA00248626_ERZ508543 | MGnify/ENA primary metagenome ERZ508543 (study PRJEB26211, sample SAMN05518279) | marine metagenome | isolation source: Puget Sound, Washington, USA | host: Bankia setacea...
CTGGCTGGCTGGCTGGCTGGCTGGCTGGCTGGCTGGCTGGCTATATATCTAACATGATGATAATATGATTTTCTTATGAGACTAAAGTTCGTATTTTCAGCCGTGAATCGCGCCAACATGTTTTCTCAATGAACGATTTAATGTAGACAATTGGAACCCTTTTGTATCAAGGGTTAGATTGATAATTCACATTATATACTGAACATGTATATCTATTTCCACAATAAACACACACTGTGATAATATAAACACATACTCGTATAATCACCAGTCTACAAAAGGTATCATATAGACAGATTTGGGAGCACTGAGACATCGGTTTATGAAAATTCTGTCTGATTTCTGTTGTTGGTGACATTTCATTGGTACTTGTTTATGTCGATAATTATGTGATTGCTTATTACATGGTCTTCAGTTGCCTATGCTATTCCATTAAGCAACACGGCAGAACTATCATAGTGTACAGTGTAACCAATTGGATAGCTAACAACCACTCTTGATATTGAACGTGTCATTAATTCACGTAAGACTGTCCCACAACAATACCACTTACTCTTGGTATAGTGCGTAAGACGGTCTAATCAGCAGTGTCCCAGTATGTGGACAGTATTACTCTAAACCATGTTCTTTAAGTTTGACAGGTCTAAATGATAGTGCGCCCGTCTCTCGTTGCGCACATATCTCCCCTAGAAAATGAAATACGTTTTCCGTTATTGGTTGCCAATTTAGTTTAAACATGATTGTATTACCCCAAATACAATACATTACAAAACAGTTCAATTCAAATTCAATTTAACAATACTAAATGGGTAAAAGGGTTGAGCCACAAGTTATATCGGTTGCCAATAAACGCAGGGGCAAACAATTATATGAGACAGATCATACTCTTGCATTTAAATTACAATTATACAGCACACTATAATCAGTATATAACAGATACGGTTCAGTTCTGTTTAACACATTAAGGATGCATTTCAAAATACTCGAACACAAATTACCCACTTAAGACCACGTGGCCATCATTATCTCCATTGTACTTTCAGTGTAATCTATAAGACGAGATGAGCAGCGGTTTAATTAATCGAAAATCCATTACAAAAAAGATGGAATCAAAATCCTAAATATTGAGTTAGTTTCTTTTGTCACAATACCGCCCATTTCATCATATTGAACTGGTCACGTGGTATTGGTATTAAGACTTGACAAAACAAAGACATCAGCTGATACATTCGATGACAACATTACCAATGGTTAATATGACAAAAATACGCATTAGTGTCAACGGTAGCTAACTTACAAAAAACTGAGAATTTGAAATATCATCAGATTATCTCTATCTTTCGTTGGATAATTTACACGTTGGTATTGTCAGGATTTATTGCTCGTTACGTTCATCTTAGGATTTAAACATGAAGACAATTTTAGGACATCAAATGCTGAGTTAAGTTCTGATATTGAGACTACTCTCGGGACCAAATAAATAGTGGTGTTAATAGCTGATCGGTCTTAATAGAATAGCGGGACTTATTTACATCGAAATTTGCTGTATAGATGAACTTAACAGTGGACCGGTCTTATTAGTGAGGCTTATTTACATTGTAATGAGTGTGCTCTTTGGAACTGAAAACATGGTCTAACTAGTATACTGGTCTTAATAGACTTAATGAATTTATTTACATTGTAATTTGCTGTTTGAGACAGATCATAAATGGACTTAACGATGAACCGGTCTAAATAGCACTAGTCTTATTATTGGAACGTTCCTGTACTATTTTCCTTCTGAAGGTAATGAGGAGGTAACTGTCGTGTCTTAATTCAATGGACGTTAACTGATAAAGAAAATGTTATTTATTTTTTATTGGGTTTTACGTCGCGACAAAGCATCGAGTGCAAAATAACGCGAATTATGAAATAACAGTAAGCTAGACTTAATGAATAAAACAACATATCGCGACGTTAATATGTTGTTAGTCTTTCATAACGGTGTTACTTGGAGGTATGTTTTTTTGTGATAAATCATACTCTATTAATTCGCTATTATTTACGCTGAACCTTTTAATGTATGTCGGTGTATTTTCCAGACAAAAAGGTGAATTTGTTTTGTATTCTTCTCTCCCAGATATATAGGGATACATATACAAATTATACATTGGGACTGGGTGACGTGGTCCTCCTTTTTTTACTCTTTCTCCGTTTTGTCTTCTTTCTTTTTCTTACATTCTCCCTTCATATACCTTATTATGCTGTTGTTTTCTATAAAATAAATAACAATTGCAAACTTGTAATGAAATATTTTTTTCAATAATCTCCTTTTCTCAAATTTATGAAAAATTTATTAATGTAGAAATTGAATCTGAAACTGTTTGTATTATCCTAGAGTCATCAGTTTCGATGCCCTTAAGCAATCAACAGGCATTTGTGACCACCCAATTACTTTTTCTAGTAGTAAATATATCACATTAAATAAACTGTGTTGTTTTCAATCAAAGCAGACTTTTTTGGAGGTCAGAGAACGTCTTTTTTGTTTAGAATATCGCTGTCAACGAGTGTATGTGTGCCGCCATTATTTATTTTGGCAGACACCAATTTCGACGCCTTTCATTGGCTGTTTCCCAAAACAATTTTTTCACAGTAGTCAAGTGTTCACAGGGTGTACTTTGTAGCTTACAAGGTAGACCAAAGATTATCGGTAGTTCATAACTAAAATTCAATAAGTCAAATTCAGTATGAGTTCATTTAATTTTAAAATGGTTTTAAACAATGTTTCCCAATTAAAACATATTCAATTAACAAAACACATGCATTATTTCATACAAAATATATACCACGTTTACTATACAACACAGTGGAATTTTATCATTTTGAGAAAATTTAGTCACATGACTCTTACGTCATTATAAGAAAAATGAATGGAGGTTGCTGACATAGTAAGACGTTTTTGTCATTTTCTTTTATAAAGGGGAGAATTTTACTTTGATGGTGTGGGTAATTTTGAGCCTAAGAAAATTACTCCAAACTGCAATGCATTGGCAAAATCGATTATTGCTTACCTTTCAGTCTCTTACTTTCCATTTGTTTTTCTTGGCAGTGTAAAACCATGTTATTTACAAACAAAAAAGCATACAATGACGTCATCTGAGCGTGTGCGTAGCATTACGTGATATAAACAAAAACGGCGTCGAAATAGGTGAGCGTCAAAACAGGTGTCACGACGATACATTGCTGCCATTTGAATATTTGTATATACCTTAAACTAAGATATATAGGCTGAACTGCCTTGTGATTTTGATATTTGCAACGGTGTATACGGTAATTCAATAGTCGCGATAACCAATCAAAATCGACGTTACAAAGCGAGCTCGGTAGCATTATTAATCATTCTCAAACAGATGTGGTCTCACATTTTTGCACCGACAGGCACTCGATAGAAGCAAAAGAAAACAGATTTTCCGACAATTCACAATGAAGAGTAAGTACATCACGATCCACTTGCTGTGTACAATGTATCAATATTTAACCATTATCCGTTTTAAAACTATTTGTACTAGAGTTAACATGGTGGTAAAAGTTAGTGGCGAGTACCATTAAATACATTCAATTCAATAGTTGCCGTTTAATGATTTATCTACTTCTTCAAACGCCAAATAACTTAAATTAAATCGAAAACCTGAGAAGGTGTAAAATAGCCATAGTTCAACACCATAGTCAATCTGAGTCAGTATTATATTATAACATGTATGCAAAATAATGGCGCGAGGAGGAGGGGGAGGGGCAGTAGCACATTGTAATTGGAAAAATATGGCCCCTTCGGTGGAATTTCAACAAAGGTTTGCAATAATATAGAAATACCACAATCAGTGGTGTCCTTATCTAGGTCGTTCGGTTGCGAGAAGTGGTTCTTTAAAGCAAGGTTTTATTGGATTGTGTATGTTCTAAGAGGGGTTTTCACCCGATTTACTTATAAACCATCACTTTTGACCAATTAAAAAAAGTGCACATTTTGTCCAGTAACAGTCTCTCTCTCTCTGTCTCTCTCTGTCTCTCTCTCTCTCTCTCTCTCTCTCACTCCCTCTCTCTACCTATATCCCTCCCTCTCTCCCTCCCTGCCTCCATATCCCCGTCTCTCTCTTGCTCTCTCTATCCCAGTTTCTCTCTATCTATTTCTTCATCTATCTCCCTCTCCCTCTCTTCACTCCCGCCATTACTCCATATATATATATATATATATATATCTTTATCTCTCTCTCTCTCCCTCCACACCTCCCTCTCTCTCTTGCGCTCTCTCTCTCTCTCTCTCTCTTACCCTCTTTTTCTTTCTCTCTTGCTCTCTCCCCCTGTCTCCCCCTGTCTCTCTCTCTCTCTCCCCATCCGTTCCTTTCACCTTCCCTAACTTCCGTCCATATCCCTCCCGTTCTCCCTCTCTTTCTTTCTAAGTGACACAGGATCCCAATAAATAGTTATCGTCGTCCTATATAACCACAGGATCAGTTTGTTTAAATCAAAATCTCGCCCCAACATCTTGCAATGGAACGTAATTTTACGCATTCATTAGTAACACTCCATGTATACACTTAATTCCTCCAGCTCTATAGGCCTTTGCACATTGTGTACGACTTCAAACCGATTTAAATTCACTACTAGACCTACAAATCCGTGATTAAGCAAACTGTATTGATAGGTTTTAATACTGCAAGTAAAAAGAAAACTGTCATATTTCGTTATACCGTGTATTGTAAATCTGACGATGTGTGACTTGCATGCTATACACCGCTGTGGTAAATAAGTTTTCAAACTTTTACAGAGTGGCATTCGGGGACATTACATAACAAACTATTGCCTCCGTCTGATTATTCTATTCACTCTAGACTTTTAGTAACTCAATCAGCGGATTATAAGAAAAGCTTTCGCAGTCGAATATATAAACAGTGTATCAATTTATCGAGTATGAAGTTTTATAAGTGAACGCTAGTGTTTCAAGACATGGATTTAAGAGGTCTGAAAATGGATTTCAAGTGCATGTTTTTGCAGCATTAACTTTACAAAATAGAACAAGAGTGGTGTACACATAATAAATCACATGTAAATGGAAAGTGCTTGTAAATTCAAAGTGTTCATTGTGATTAATACATGGATATTTGCCGTCATTGTTTAGTCGATTTGGGAGAACAATAGCAGAGCGTTCTTTGGTCTAAAACTTTAACGAACCTGGATCAGCGTGTAGGTATGTTTGTTTTAGAGTGACCAGTCCTGATTATTTCGATCTGAAACGTACCAGCAGACGAGAGATTAATAGAGCTAAGAACTAATGTGCACAACTGTGTGTGGTGCCCCTAGCACATTTATGTTTGGTATTTAGGTGTGATCGCGTGTCAAGTACACAGCCTAGAATTCATAGACAAACTTAGAATTAATATAAACCCATTGCGTACATCACCTTAAGCTTGAAAGGACCAGGACACACATAAACAGTTCCAGGAAAGAAAGGGTCAACCAGTTCCAAGAAATACCCGTATAAAAAGGAGTCCATATTCTGGTATTAAAGGCTGTAAAACATGTGTCAAATAGGGCAAAGTACCATGTGTATCTTCTTTTACGTTGATGCTGACGCTACAATATCATTTCAATAAAGAAAACATTTTACAAACCGGGAAACTGATCATCCCGTTTGTGTGATCGATGCCTAAACGCTACTGTCTCATTGTAACTATTGGAAAAGTAAAACAATAGCTAGCCAATCGGTTATTTACTAAAGCAATAAATAACACAGTGTTGTCTGGCCAAACTTCCGTTATTTGTCAGACTTTCACGAAATATGCATGTCTGTCTGTATCAGTGCCATCGACTACCTATCTTGTGCCAGATTCCGGTGTGCAGCAAGGTTTCGTGTTACGCGGCAATCCAACACGTTCTTCAAAAAATGTATGACTGCATTACGAAATATTGAACTGAAAAAACTTTATATCGTATTTGAGTTTACATCGGTCTGCAAAACAGAGTGTATAGATCTGCAAGACGCACGTGTACGGTAAACAGTTCAAAAACAACGACGACGACAACAACAACGGCGGTTATCCCCATTTCTTCATCGGCGCTTGCATCTCTACCCGATTTGGAATTACCCTATACATAACTCAAAGGCAGTATCTTAGAGGAAATGAACCATCTAACGACATGATACAGTGATGACGCAATGACCAACATTTTTCTAGCATCAATCTATAAGGAAGAAAGTGGCGAATGAAAGCGATCAATTGGATTGGAATTCGATGTAACAGTGGCAATTATAGTGATTGAACATGTTCGGTGGATAGACATTGTTCGGTACTCGATGTAATGAACATAGTAGATTATTCAAGCTCATTTGATAGATGTAACGGTGTACTTGATGTTGTCTTGACCGGCTAATAGGCCTCGTGAAGTGATGTTATAGAACTAATTGGATCAGTTATTAGTATTTGCATGATAGAAACATTCAATCGCAAAAGGGGCCTGACAGACTAGTTGGTTTTACACCCGGGATAGATGAATATATGGAAGAGGTGGTTACTTTGGATAAATTGTTCTTGTATATTGAGGAGGCACGTTTGCATGGGTGTAACTACAATTCGGTTAGTGTTGGTCAATAGATGGTATGGCTGAACATGAGTGATTATGAACACCCATACACATCAGCACGTAGGACCGAATTAATAGACTTTGATTTCGTAAATATTACATAAGTTGTTGGATTATAGTTGAGTCATCTGACATAACCGTAGAATAAACTGTGAAGCGTGCATTATATTTATCAGACTTTCAACAAAAGGTACAAAGGATGGACAAACAACCGAAAAGTGCTTATGAACCTATGAATTTAATTTGTCACAACATTGAACTACGAAAGTAAATACGTTTAAATCACTGCTATAGTAGTGTCTGAACTCTTTGGAAATGACTTAAAAGACCGTTGGACATTTCCGGTTGTATTCGAGATGTACGTCATGTAACACAATTGCAATAGAATTGATTTGTCTCGAATAAGAATGAACGAAGAGTTTAACAAAGAGCTATATTTCACACATATACGACAAAGGATAAAAATGTTTTAAACCTAGCGTAATAAAGACGATGTTGGTCTTTTACCACCGTTTCCAATTAACGAAAATCCGCAATGTTTGTGTCGATTTTGTAAAGTGAAATGAAAATATTTATAAACCATGAAAGTAAAAGGTATGCCTTACGATCAATATAAAATGTCAATAGAAGCGAGGCCTCTTCAAGTGTTGTATACAAAGTACAACCCATGCGAGGTTATCACACAGTTCCCTGTAGTGCGGCCTCTGGGCAAGGTACGACAAGATAGGCGGCCGTCGTCGGAGAAAACTCACAGTCAGAGCTCGGATATCGCCGCAGCCGACAAATATATGTCTAATGAAGCGAAAGACGGTAATATGAAACTAACGAAAAAACTGGAATTAGACAAAGTTGGACCGAAGTTTAGAAGTGAGACGAACATTGCCACACTTGAGCGAGAGAACACTGCTTTTCCACTCCTGAATTTGTCAAGATCACAGACGTTTGAGAATAAGTTTAAGATCGCTGCAGCTCGGGGAAACGGTACTCACGATTTGGCAACTTCGAGGTCACAGAAATCGGTGGATAAGAAAGTGGTGCACTTGCCTCTGTTTAGGATTAATTTAAAAACGTATACAGGAGAATCTGAGGTGTCGCGAACTGTTGCAAAGACGCGTGAATCGTTACGGAAACTGATGGAATTACACACAAACAGGATGAAGCATACTATCACTACAGCAAATATAAAGAACTATGAATTCAGTGCTCCTAAAACTTCGGGTCAAGGGACTAATAGATCGAGTGATCCGTGTTCCAACTCTCTACTATCAAAGCCTTTCACAGCGAAGCCGGCTCTGAAATCGCTGAAAGGAGGACGAGAGGGGAGCGGTGTGAATATGTTGTCCAGGCAACCAACTCGGCTCGAAGGTTTAGATAATCGCGATCACTCTACACTTAATACTCTTAGTTTGAGCAGAGAGACACCAAGTTTGATCAGCAGACCCGTGTTTTCTAGGCTTAGAACTGATATGCCATTTCTTGATGACGAGCCCGACGATTCTATGCTATCCGTTGCCATGAGACCAGATACCTCTCTTACCCTAGGTTCAACGATACATCATATGGACAGAGTGATCAAATCGCCTGGTTCAGATGAGCTCAGAGAACTTAGTGAAGTGTTAAAGAATAGTGATTCCCATTCCCAGCAAGCCTGGCCTACCATGGATGAGGCGCTCAGGCATTCCGGGCCTCTGCGATCGCATTCAAGGAATCGAAGGTCTCGAACCTCGTACTCTAGGCCCGGGACTGTGCTGCACGACCTCATGGAAACCCCAGATGACGGGTACGATCACCAACACACCCACCAATATCATGACTCTTTGTACGGTCCGAAACCTGTTCTTAGGTACACCTCAAAACAATCGGCATACAAACTCGATCCAATCGTGGTGCCATCGCATACGTGTGTGGAATGCAACAGATGTAATATCTATCAACGTGAAATGGAATCCCCAGGACCTCCAAACACACCAAACACGAGTCAGTACATGCTTGACAGTGAATCACCTACTATCCGATCACCGTTTATCCGAGGTACAAAGCTAGTGCACATATCACGTGCTACTTCTAATGACTTTATGAATGACGAAGATTATGACGCCTTTGAAAACAATTACTATATAAATAGCAGTAGATAGTGCATGTTCTGTGCTGATTGGGAGGTTGCTAAGTTACAAAGAGTGCTGTATTCAAACTGGAAATATATATATAACTATATTACCATATTTATTTATAATTCGTGTTCTATTACCTAAACTGTTTTTGTTGCTGTTTAAATATGTACGTTTGAACCTAGTTCTGTTTGTATTGTTAATCTTATTTAGTTGTACAATGTACACGTATTTCTTTGGACATTATATATTATGATGAACTTAAAGAACTGATAAAAGAAAACGTGTAGTGGAGTTGAATTTATTACAGTAAAATGTCTAGTTCCGACAACCGAATTTTAGAACCGATTACTAGTCTAATATTTGTTGGATTTTTAAATATCGAGAGGTGAAAGCGAAAGTGTTTAACTTGTTGTTGAATAAAGAAGTCAATAAGAAGTTTACACGTTCTTCCATCGATATGTAAATGTACGAATCGAAATTTCAAGAACGAAAGAATATTGCTTTTATGTGTATCTGCTTCCTTTTCTAACTTACATGTAAAACCTAAACGTAGATTGCACGAGTGATAAAACACAGAAGAATAAAACAAATCGTTTACATTAATCTGCATTGAACCGTTTGTGTTTCAGAACGGTTAATATCTCGTTAATATCAGTATGTTCCATGCATATTTAACCCAAGTATGAAAGCAATCGTTCAAGGACACCCGATTTATTGAAATTAATTTATTCTTAATGCGGACGAATTAATCGCAAGGGTTCATGTTCAGTCTGAATCACAACATGAATTAACTTTGAATACATATTTTCCCTGCTTAAATAGTCACATTTGTGGCATTTACGTCTTATTAGCGGCAGGTGAATGCACACATATTACGGATGATTTGAGTTTTTAAAAGAAAAAAATATTTTAATTTTACTAAACTTCAGGCGAACCTTGGGAAACCATTAATGTGCATGCGAGTCCAATGGACGATTCACTTATATCTTTTTTTAAGAGAATCTTCTCGTATTTTCATACTTCGTATTTACATAAGTAATCATGTACCAACTTAGACAGTCAAGCAACACATTGGAACTACGAGGAACTATAATACCCTGTTTCTGTTTGCGAGAGTATCTGAACTAAAATGTGTACCATATTCTATATTATGTACCATGTATATACGTATAACATGATAGACAATCACTTCTTCAGTATCACAATAACCATGCAGCACACGTCACATGACCTAAGCAAACACATTTCCATCTGTACTTCAAAACCTCAAAGTACTTATGAAATAATGCTCTTGTGGAATATATAGACAACTGAACTCGGTACTATAGCCTGGTAAGCATATACAGAAAGCATCAATAATACTATTTAACAGGTTAGCAATGAAAGATTTTTAGTGCTTGCGAGCAATTTGAAAGTAAAAAAACCAATGTGTTGTTGTTTTCTTTCAAACTCAAAACAGATTCTTTTATAAGAAGCACTTATTATAATATATACTGAAATCGTCAGAAATAATATTTAACGGGTTAGTCTTAACAGAGTATTTAGTACTTGCCGGTAATTTTAAAGTAGGAAAACCAATGCTGTGGTATTTTTTTTCTTTCAACCTCAACACATATTACTTCATGCGAAACATTTATTACTATACGTGTATGGTAATTTCTTAAACTATCTTTTAGGAAAATTAATTATCTGGGAACGAAAGGGCAACTTTAATAGCCCGCAGTTGGGACCAGTTTTCGTCTTT
>ENA-OREC01002279-OREC01002279.1-marine-metagenome-genome-assembly--contig:-NODE-2279-length-10468-cov-11.997883_pt1 | contig 10468 bp, 7 predicted proteins | sample MGYA00248626_ERZ508543 | MGnify/ENA primary metagenome ERZ508543 (study PRJEB26211, sample SAMN05518279) | marine metagenome | isolation source: Puget Sound, Washington, USA | host: Bankia setacea...
CAGTCCATTGTTGATATACTCTGTCTGATCCCAGTCCATTGTTGATATACTCTGTCTGATCCCAGTCCATTGTTGATATACTCTGTCTGATCACAGTCCATTGTTGATATACTCTGTCTGACCCCAGTCCATTGTTGATATACTCTGTATGACCCCAGTCCATTGTTGATATACTCTGTCTGACCCCAGTCCATTGTTAATATACTCTGTCTGACCCCAGTCCATTGTTGATATACTCTGTCTGACCCCAGTCCATTGTTGATATACTCTGTCTGACCCCAGTCTATTGTTGATATACTCTGTCTGACCCCAGTCCATTGTTGATTTACTCTGTCTGACCCCAGTCCATTGTTGATATACTCTGTCTGACCCCAGTCCATTGTTGATATACTGTCTGACCCCAGTCCATTTACTCAGCTTCTGAATTAAATATTACTGTAGGTATCTTTGTTTGTATTAGTATAATTCTTATTATTATTCAACTAGAATTGCTTCTTTCACAATCAAACATATATAATTGTCAATGTACATTTGTCGTGCGTATTTAAATGTGTCCTGTATGCAGTCAGTTTGTTTTGCCAGTGGTATTGTTGTTGTGAATGGTTAAGTAATGGTTATTGGTGTCTTATTTTCTACAGGTATGACTGAGATGATGAAGACGATGAGATTGTTTATGCTACTGATGTGCCATCATCCAGAAGTGCAGGCCAAACTACATGCTGAAATAGACAGTATTATAGGTAAGACGACACTACCTCTCATCTCCGTTTATCTGAAACATATGTTCTATCTATGACGTCCCTTTGGAGGTGTGCGTATGCTCTAGAACACGTCAGTATGATTTCATACAACTGCACTCATCGTCACGTCATTTATTCCATCCGTAAACTGAAACCAGCAATCATTGGTGCTACCCTGTCATCGGCTTATAACACAATGTCTGTTTTGTTCTGGTACATAAGCCGAGTAAAGAACACGGAGATCACCCATCGGTGTAAGGAGACACTCTTTAATACGTTGTGTGGGTCCATTAGAACAATTTAATGGACAAAAACACAATATGACATTTACACACGCTTGACTTGTTGCAGTATGTTTGTCAGTTACTGTGTATGCATTTGTGTACGAATGTTTTGCAGGTACAGATCGATTCCCCCGTGCTGAAGACCGGAACTGGATGCCGTACACATGTGCAGTGATGTTGGAGATATGGCGGTACGGATCTCAGACACCACTGGCAATACCCCACTTGTGTAACAAAGATGTTCTCATAGAAGGGTATCATATCGAGGCTGGATCAGTGGTGAGAACGCGTTCGCTTAGTTATCGTAAGAACGGCAAAACGACATAAACTTTTGTGTATCCTAAAAACTGGAAATTCCTAATTACCCAACAAATCAATTGAAGGAAACTCCCACACGTGACCAAAACAGTAACGCGATATCCAAATATGATTTCTATCGGAACTCCAAGGATACGTATTCTACGCAAGTACAGAATAATTTAAGGCAATCCCGATTGCCATTTTATCCCTTAAACTATCCAAAAGTGAGGAAATTGCAATAAAGGTTAATCTACCCGAAAGTACATAAAGTACTCAAACCAATATACATGACATGGCCACTTTAGACAATCAAATATTGCAGCTAACTATGTTTTACAGAACGTTATTGAGGCCCCAGGTCAAAGTGTTTTAAATTAGTGATTTAGACCTACTTTGTCTATAGCACGGAGAACCATTATTTACTATGAAATTGTCGAATGGTATATATCCTATGATTTTCGGACAGATACAGTGAGAAGTTATATCCTGTGGCGCACAATATATTACAAAAAGTGCATACTTCTTGTCTGGGGCATGCCATTCTTTTGACAGATACCTTGACACTAAAAACAATCATTATCTATACGGTATGTGAACTGAACAATGAATGATGACAATCAATATTAGCAAAGTAAAAGTATGAGTGGAAAAAAACACACCAACAAATAGGTTCAATTAACTCTATAATTGCAACCAATCCCTCATAATAGTTTGCTTTTCTTAACTTTAACCTCACAACCAAATGCGCACGCGATCTTCATTACGTAAGTGTTGTTCTTCTTCTTTTCACACATTTTCCAATCCAATTGACGCATTTCCCCGTTATGTTGTCAATGCCTGCATTCATTTCATTCATTTTCTTAGTTAATGTAATTAATTGGATTATTTTACGTCACTCGGTTTGTCTTTGGTCGGGATTAAAAACAAGATACGTCACAACATCTCGTACATATACATGGATCTGAGACTGCCTGAAAGAAATGTTTAAATGAATAGCTTACACGTGGTACTTGCAGAAAATGTATTTGTGACCTCACCTCTTACATTGCCAATGGAACATTCACGATTTTGAGTTTTCGGTTTGCATCTTCACGCAACCACTATTGATACAGTCATCTTGCAACTTTGCGTTTTGTAAAGTGATTTGTTTGCACTGAAGTTTCACCGACTGAGTATATGGTCGGGACTTTAGTGAATGTCTATTTCCCTTGTATAACCCAATGCATGACGGTCCATTGTATATGATATGTTCAAAGAAATACAATGTCGTTAGGTATGTGTGTTCAAAGAATTCTTAGTCGGAAGGCCTATAAATTTTAATAGAATATGTTATCCACTGTCAGATCTTCCCCAACCTGTACGGCGTCCATCACGACGAGGAGATCTGGGGCGACCCCTGGAACTTCCGGCCTGAAAGATTCCTGGATACAGCAGGCATGTTACTGCCCTCTGAACACAAACTCATGCAAAGGTAAGATCTATTACGTTGACATTGGAGTTTTCAGTATGTACATCGTATATGTTTTCATCTAAGATATACAATGTACTTACATATTAGCTTAAAGGTGTCGTTTCTTTCCCAATTAATACAATTCATAAAACATATTTTAAGGAATTAGCATACACATAATACGATAAATGCTTCTAATGAAGGAATCGTTGTTGAGTTTGGAAGAAAAAACCACACAACCTTGGTTTACCTACTTTCAACTCGCAGGAAAAGAAGTAAAACCCGTTTAAAACTAACCTTCTAAATATTAATTTTGACGATTTCAGTATATGATTACATGTATTAGGACATAGGACCGAGTTCAGTTGTCTTTATCTTCGACAAGGGCATAAGTTCATAAGTACGTTGTGACTATGAAGTACAAATGAATATGTATTTTTTTGATTTTGAGCGAAAGTCCATCTTATCTTTAAGGAGCATTTTCAGCGACAATTCGAATGTTCATTCCATCAAAGGGAATCTCTTATTTACCTAGATCTATAATTGCGTAGTTTCCTCTCTAAGAATAATTGTTTTCTACTTTTCTTCGAAATAACTGTGTTATGAGTTTGCTGAGAGAGTAGATCTATATATGTGATCTAACTTTATATAAAAGCACATCAATAACTTTGACTAAATGTGTGTTTGTTATTCTATTTGCAGTGTAATACCGTTTAGCTTAGGAAAGCGAGCTTGTCCAGGCCAAGATTTCGCGCGTGCCCAGACTTTCATCAGTATGACGTCATTATTACAACGCGTATGTATCCTTCCGCCAGAGAATAGTGAGTTGCCCACCTCAGACCCACGACATTATACCAAGAAGTATCCACTGTACGAACCAGATTTCGAATGCAAATTCGTAACAAGAGAAAACATTGTAATTTGAGATATCAACTAAGCTGAATAAAGAGGGTTTTGTTGACTACGTACAGCGATGGCAAAACGTGATTGTAAACTTGAAGTCATGTCGGTATCTGGCGTTTAACTAGAATATAGACACGTTCAAAACAAATTGGACTACAAATAGAAGGCGAAGGAGTAAACAGGTTGCTGAATGTTCTGGTTAAATACTGACAGCTATAAGTCTAAAACATATGCCACTATGAGAAAAGAGCAAACCCAACTTTTAGCGTTATGAGAATAAACTCGTGTAGGGTGAGTATTGACTTGTTACAAGTAGTCGGGTTCCGTGTGCTTTATGCCAAACGTCGACCGTGTGCTTTATGCCAAACGTCGACCGTGTGCTTTATGCCAAACGTCGACAATCCAGCACATTGTTGTATACCTGAACACGTCTAATACGGGTGGTGACGTGATGGCAACATTGTCACGGTCTTTACACGTGTTATGCCAACCTATGGATTCAGTTGATATGTTCATGTCAAGCAATATAATACCTATAGGGCGATGACTATATATTTTCGGTTGTATAAATTATAATTATCTAGATGATGTATACTTATGTTTAATTACTGGTAGACACGAGAAGTGTAAACAACAATAGTTTGTATTCATGTAATATGTGTGTATATTTATCCGTTTGAGGGGGTACGAATCGTAAACAATTTCTGATTTTTAGATTTCCAACTAAAAATAACCGTGTACTGTTGTAAGCAGTTTTTTTAACCCACACATAATCGGATTATGCTGTCTAAATGCTAGTTGTTTTTGTTTCACAACAACACAGATGCCGCTTCAACTAAAATACTATCAGGTGTACGAAAGAAAAGAAAATAACACAGATGTATAAGGATAATAGACAGAAGACCATTGTTTTATTGTGTTACGTTTGGTAATTGACGAGTTCATAATTGACATTGTACTGGAAATTGTTGTTCATGCGTTGTCCGGCTTTTACTTCAAACTTTTCACAAGACTGGGTTTATAGTAACCGAACGTCTTCTTGCCCATCAGTCCGTCCTTCACCCAGCCAAAGCACATACCATCCTGGTTCATGCCCCTCTTCTGTTTGATCACCTGACCTGGGTACAAGAAAGTAGCAAAACGTCACTAACGTTACATCAGCTATAAACACGAATTCAACGTAATAAAACGGGCGCGTAACGTCCTTTTATTTTTGACATTGCATAATATGTTGACTGTTCTTAACGACGTCATGATGGACAGTAACACTTCGCAACGTCATACATTGTAGTTTAAAAAAGTAACGTCATGACGTCATAATTTAAAAAAACGTCAATGGGGACATTTCATAATGGTATATCAAATCGTTGGTAATGTAGTCATCGGTCATGCATCTAGTCGACATAGATTTACATCACATGTCATAACTCTGAAAGGCTGTGTGCGTATTTGGACAGAATTTGTATAATATGTGTTTGAGATTACTGAAACTGCGACCAGTGTTTAGAAGTTACTAAATGGCTACATAGATATTCTGTCTCATCGTATATACATGTATTGTTTTTCATGATGATACTATTGTACAAGTAATTTATATTCAAGTATTATTGGAAGGTGATGAATTTTTAAAATATGATATTGTAAATGTGTATGTGTTCATTTTACACTATTAAAGCATTGTCTTTTCATTTTTACATTTTGTCTACTATAAACTACTTCAAAACCACCTTTGATGTTAGTGCTTTGTTTTCATCCATAGATTCGCTGGTCATTATATACATATGACTATTGATCGACATGTTACAGTATATGACCAGGTGTATAGATATTGCTCCACCCCCACCCCCAGAATGAAATGGAGGGGGGGGGGGAACAGCCAACAACATGAAACCATTCAGAATTTAAAACATTTCATTGAGATTGACTTGAACACGACTATTACAGCTTTACGATAAACAAGAACATATAGTTTTCCTTTATGACGTAATGAAGGTATACATACCGGTACTAAACTGGCCAAGCCAAACTATGAAATGAATATGAATATTGGATGAAGGCTCTAATAGACTAAGTTGATCCTTAAACAAATGTGTGTCATTAACCAACAACGGGGTATAACTCACCTGCTTTAAAGTGTAATTCGCTGCTACCAGGAGACGGACACGAGTCTTGTCTCGCAATGACCCGCACATTACACAAGTTACTGACGTCATTCAGTATGACCTCCTCATCACTACCAGAGTTGTCTGCTTTAAATTTGGAGAGGGGACTGTACTCTGTTGTAAAAAGAGGAAATAGGGAAAAGATTAAGTCACCGAAGAACAGTATATGGCAATTCTCTAAATGTGTGAGTGAAATGTGCTGTTTGAAAAGGTATATGTAGGACGAGTTTACTATTCTTTTTCCAGTGCGTTGATAAAACACCAAACCTCAACTTGAACTCCACATAGGAAACAAAATAGCATGTATGACCATTTGATACGTCGGAAAACACGTTTAACACTTGCTAACTCATAAATAGGGCGAACATGACAAAAAAAGACTACAACATTAGAAAGCAGAATCAAAACATAGGTTTTCTGATATATATTTTAACATAAAGAATCGCAATAAAACAGCTTTCACATTGTATATATTCGGAGATACATACACAGCATGAGTAAAGTACTCAGAGCAAACATAAACGACATGGTATGTAAATTTCTCTGAACGTGTATACAGTTGGCTGATTAGTTGACCAATGACGGACAGTGTAATATTCACACGTTATGAAGACTCACCTGTGACGCACGCCACGTTGCCACTGTTTGGTCTGCGTTCGACTTCTGTAGCTTTGGCCAGCCTCATACGGGTCTTATATTGTCTGTTAGGTGTCAGACGGCTGATGTCGGCGGGGCAGTGAACTTCTTGTGGCAGTTCTATGCTCTCTATGGAATCTAAAGTGGTTATATACAAAATGTATACATGCTGATAAAGTACAAGAGTTCGTTGAAAAATAAGTCTGAAACGCTAGAGAAAATCATAAGTAGGCAATCGACGTACCTGAATCTCAGCCCACCTAAACTTTCTAGTAAGAGAATTTAAATACATTGTAGTCACAAAATATAGCCTAGAAAATGTAAAACGTAGCGTCCATTTAAACGTGCCTCTATATATCTCTACATACGAGAATGTACTATTTATCTGACTGCGCTTCATCGAAAAACACCAACATCTAACAACAGCTTACCACTAGACTTCGTTATGACGACAGCGTCCTGTGCCTCCTGTGACGGGTTCATGGAGGTCACACTTCCGGTCCACCAGTGTAGTTCATCGTCTAGTGAGGTGTCGGACCCAGACCTACCGTGTGTGATGACACTATCTGTAGGAATCAGCTCTAGCAGACACGTGGACGGCCGCGACGTTGGGTTCACAGGACGCCAACCTCCTGAACAATTCTCCCTAAGAATGGCATTTCAATTCTTTGATTATATTTGATGATCTGAATTTGCAATTATTAAATGAATGTCACACATTTTATTAAGCGGACCATATACAGGTTTACTTGCTGTCAGTTCATCGTTCATAAGTGGTAGATGTAAATATAGGCCGTGAAAATGAAGTTCAATGGCACGTACATGTACACGTCCAATGCTTATTCTTTTGTTGGTGGTAAATGAATACAGGTTGTTGTGTTAAACAGGACATTTACATTCTTTTCCATATGTGTCCACAAGCATAGGACAACTAATAACACTTAACTGGCCGTAAGTAGACTATATAGCTTTTCAGTTAAAGATCGAATTATATTTCACTGAGTAATGATCACATTAATATTTTTACACAGTGGCTTTGTGGTCAACACGAAATTTGATTTGATAGTTTACACTGAAATAAAATCACTATTACTTTTATCTCGTGCCTTTTGATCATTAAAAGGTTTATTTAATACACTGTTATTTTCACAACTCAGAACAGTGTAATATTGAATTTTATTTCTCTGAATAGATCAAGCACTATGAACTAATGTGTATACTAATTAACTACTGCTACTACTCATACCATCATGTGTCTTATAAGACTTTCGTTTTTGTTGTATGTGTAAAATATATTAATTTCTTTCAGACATGTGTATAATTCTATATTCGTGCCATTGTTCCACAGATACTTACCACGTGATACTTTGAACGTCTGGTAATTGCTATCTGGTAATAAACTTATATAATCCACTGAATGTGATATGAAGTCCACGTACCTTCCTAGACCTCTTCTGATGGCACCGGCTCTCTGGAACTCTGCCTTCGTAGGCTTGATCTCAAACATGTCCTGAATAAAAACAGAAAGCAATGGAAAACCACATAAAGGTTTTTGTTATGACCAGAACGTGTAGACCTATCAATACGTGCAGAATTATAACTGTACAACGGAGGTTTACGTTGAACGTGCAAATTGTGTTTGTCATATTGAGAAAAAGAATCCGCTTACAATATGTACTTTACTTTGAATTGTATGTTTTGGAAGATATGTTGTTGCTCTCAAGACAAACGTTTATCCCTAAATGACGTACAGAGTATTTGGTCAGCTCGCCTCGCTCGCTACGTTTGGCATTGGCTCGAACATCTACCCAATGTACGTTCAGTAGCCCTTCGAGAGTATCCAGGGATGGTGTTGGCCTTCCGTCTGTAAGGGTCAGTGCACACGCGTTATGGAGGGTGTCGAGGTAGTTCTGGATCTGTGAGATAATGAGACGTATGCGTCCTAGCTCCTCCTCCTGTAGATTCGAGTCCATCGAGGCAAGGTCCTGTTGGCGGAACAAATATATGGCGGTTGAACATTTATATCAAACAGGTAAGGAACAGATGATAACACGAAGAAGACAAAAACCGGATAAGAAGCCATGTACAGATAACATGCAAACGTGCATGTACTACTAACTTTTCACTTTACTTTAAAAGTTACAGTGTTACCAAACAACACCATACAACGTGAATTATACTGGTTTTCTCCGGAAGCACATACTATAATTATGTATTTTCACTGTTCGACATTACTGTCTTGTAATTATAAACGCTACGTCACATCTACGTCGACACAAAATGTATACAGAGAACAAAATACAAAGACGGCGTCACACTGACATTTAAACAGTTGTCTTTAATATACAGTTTACAGTTTATAGTTTATTTCAGAAAATATGGCCAATACAATACAATACAATACAATGTGAACAAAGAATACTGAAACTATGATTCAGTGTTTCACACAAAACCTATTGGATACAAATGAAAATATAGCAAACAAATTGAAATGAAATAAAAACATGTATATGATTATTAAGAAGCAGCGATAGTTTTAAGTTTTTGTTCTCTAATTTTCATTGCTTCAGAAATAATTTTCGCTACGTTGTTTAAGTGTGTTAAATTTGGCCAATTACATCTACTATTGTATTTTCTACGTAAATCATTATAAATTGGACAGCATAGCAAGAAATGATGCTCTGATTCTATCATTTTACTATAACATGAATGACATTTTCGTTCGTTTCTACCAATATTATTATATCTACCTAAATCAGACTCTTAATGATGTGAAAATATTCTGAACTGTGAAAAAACAACGTCTAAAATTATTATTACTTATACAATCTAAATACTTTTCATAATTAAAATCACATTTGAACATTGTGTAACTTATTCCATTTGTTGACTGACTATATAAAACACCATGTCATTGTTGAACATATTGGTCTCTTAATCTCTGGACTAACAAAGGTACATAGTCAAGATCAGCGTTGAAATTATAAAAAAAACTAGATTATCTACTAAACATTTAATCGAGTAACAATATAGACTTCTACAAGTTATCTTGTTGTTTACTTCAATACTATCAATGATATTTCTTTGTTCCATGATCTTTCTATGCATAAGGGAGTCTGGCTTTTTCATTATCCTAATCTAATATGTTAATGCTCGCGTTCTTTACAGATGACTGTTAAGGGGAATCTTCCTAATTCTCCCAATACAGCGATATTTGATGTTGTTTGACGGACACCCAGGGCATATTTGCAAACTTTAAAATGTAATATGTTATATATACCCCAGACTTCAGAGCTATACAACTAGGGAGTCAAACAAAGAAAGCTCGTTTTTGTATCGATATTTATGCGACTTAAGACATATGGCAAACGATTATAAGCTTGTAATGCTTGATTATTTAATGGTTTAATAACTCGCGCTAGGTTAACCGTATAATGAAACTTAACACCCAGATTGCAACATTCATCCACGATGTCTAAGTATTCAGCATTGATTGACCATCTAAAGTTACAGTTAGATTTTCTAGCTTCGAATACGCTTACTTTGGTTGTACTAACATTGATGTTTAAACCCCAATTACATGAGTATTCGTATATATTATTCAGCTGGCGTTGTAAACTTTCAGGATCCATTTGTACAAAGTCATCCGCAAATAATATAATAAGGACTGATAATAATCGTAAATCATTTTCTGTAAGCAGATCGCATTTCCCGTATCATCACAGTGTGATTTTCCGAATCCGTATGATGCCTGTTTGACGTGTTAACTTTAATAATATGCCGAAAATAAGTCGAGCTACTGTTTGTTTGTACTAAGGAAGACAAACGCGTAGATACTCCAAATTGAAACAACCACGGTTGTCGCCTTTTTGAAATGATAATAGATTTATACAGATTTAATTTGTTTAAAAAACGCTAAACAACATGTATTTCAGGTATTTTTAACAAGTTTTCAATAAGAAATAATACAAATGTCGCCAAAACCGCGATAAG
>ENA-OREC01002280-OREC01002280.1-marine-metagenome-genome-assembly--contig:-NODE-2280-length-10468-cov-11.258493_pt1 | contig 10468 bp, 6 predicted proteins | sample MGYA00248626_ERZ508543 | MGnify/ENA primary metagenome ERZ508543 (study PRJEB26211, sample SAMN05518279) | marine metagenome | isolation source: Puget Sound, Washington, USA | host: Bankia setacea...
AATCCATTGTACGTCCATTTTTCATCAATCTTCAACCTCCCTCTTTTTCTAAATACCATAATTTTAGTTTTATCACCCTTTACCTCCAATCCCCAGGTATTGTGCAGTACATTTAAATTGTTTTGTAAGTCTTCCGGATTGTTTCCAAATATAGACCTTGTTTCTGAAGTATTTCAATGATCACCTGCACAATCTTACATTTAAAGATTATGTTGTATTGTCAGCATTCAACAGTCTTAGAATTATCTTTTTTAAAATCACAACAAATGCTGAGTGCTACAAGTACATCTTTCTTTAGTTGTTTAAAGATGTTTTGATCTCTCTCAATCAATATAGCCTGAAGATAACATCGATAATTAACAAGTTGTGTTCTTAAACTAAAATCCAGTCTTACATGTTTTTCACTGACTTTGGCCCCCAGTACATCTCTGTAGAGAGCAACAGTCTTATCCATGTCTGGGGTTGCTATGGCAATGTGGTTAATCTTTCCAATATTCCATTTCTGTGGTAACAAAAGCAAATATATGTTTTCTAGATGCAATTAAAATGTGCAGCTGAGTATTCTGCAAGATGATTATGTTATAACTTACAATAGATAAGATGATGCATTTAAAAGTCTAACAAACATTGGCTTCTTTTGTATTTTTAAGCAATATTAGAATAATATGTGTAGAAAAGAATATGTCAGTCACAGTTACACTAATAAATGTATCTAGTGAGTCAATTGACAGCAATAAACATTTACAATTTAACATGTACATGCCTTTGGTAGCAATTATGCTATTTAATGTCATAGTTGTCAAACTTCAATTGATTGATATTTCTTAAATAAATACTACTTCTGTAAACTTGATGTACAGATTAAAAACAAAGAATTTGTAGTCTGACTTTGAATTAGTATCTATTACTTTTTCTGTAGACTTAAACTCTTGTTTGTGTCATGTAACAGTTGTCATGCAAATCTGCAAATATAACAGCCTAATACAAGATATTACCTGCAACGCTACTGGTGCAGAGTGGATGAACCTTGTTTCAAGTTGTCTCTGAAATATCAAGTTATTGAAAATATTACCACAATTGGAAAACTGGCGTCTATGTAGAAGGAACAATCATCTCAGTCACAAATATCAGTGTTCAGTAGTCAGTGTTCCACAAAATTGCCTTGTTATGGGTTCAACTTCTTTTTCAAAGACAAAGTGAACTGTAATGTATTGTCAGTACCAAGAACAAATTGACGAAGACAGTCTGTTGACAACTCAAATCATTTATAGTTGAGGCTTCAGCAGACCAAACTTTTGTCTATGACAATATAGTGTATAGATATAATAAATGTTTAAGAACTGTTTCATGGACCTGATGGTGACCTTGTCTAGTAAACATTGAACAACGAAATGTACAAACTGGGTTGAAATACCATTTGAGCTTTGAAAAACAAGTCAGTGTTTAATTGAACATGTTTCGACTGTCTAATTATGAAATCTCTTGTTAAAATAATCGCTTGTGCCTTTGAAATAGATGCTTACTATTCTACATTCTATACGTGATGTGCAAGTGTTTACATACATAACTTCATGTTGATTGTTATGGAGAGAACTATTTGATACACTTCCAAATTTTAAGCTTACAATTCTTCATTTAGTCGATCATAAAACATGTTGTAATGGTACATACCAACGCACGCAAGCACATGAAAGATACTGGACGAAGATTGTTTAATGTCATTCTCAATCAGCTGTATAAACACAGGATTTTAAAATTGAAAATTATCTAGTTTGGTTTCGGCCTTGACAGTAACCGACCTTCACATTTACGCAAATTTCCTCCGAAAAAGAGAGTTAACTAACTGTCAAAATTTATCTATCGGCAAGATAGTATTTTATCTACAAGTAAAGAAACAACGAATCTCCCTACACTCCTCACTCGGCGCAGTGATTACCTCCCTTAGCAAGCTGGATATAATCACTGCCACCACACTACATGCACATTGTATTGCGTACGAACTTCAAAATGCCACGGAGTATTGTTTGTGCGATAAATAATCGTATCATATATTATTTTTTTGTCAAAAAAAGAATTGTATTGATATAATGAAGTGTGATTCGGAGGTAGATAGTGGAGTGGTGTTTTTACACACACCGAAAATAAACAAACAGGAGCTGCACGCCGAGTTTCAACCTATAAGTGTATACTCATAGGGCCTTCTTATAAAGCAAAGATAAAATCAATTTAAATTTAAAATATAAAAAAATATGCCTTGTTTTCGCTATTTTTTCTTATTTTCTCTATATAGGCCTACCCGCTGCAATGAGGCTAACTAGTCTGGTACCCAGTGTACTCTGTACTATGGCAAGGGCAGGTAATCCAGACTAGGAGGCTAAAATATAAACTCCGCGGATATAAGAATAGTCGCGACGTGACGTTATCCCTGTGAGGAGGTTGTCGATCTTTGCAGCATATATCCCAATCTTAGTCTGGAGTTCCTTCCCCTTTCACAGATATTTTATCCACAAATGACGGAAAAAATCAAAATAATATCATTTCTTCTCAAATTAATGTTAAAAAGAATGCATTTGGCAGTCCTTAAACACGATGTTCTTTTGAGACATTAGCAGAGATTGAGAGAGACTGCAAAGAACGACAACTCAACTCTGCATTGGAGATTGTGATCTCTCCTGTAAAGTAGAATATATACTACAAAGAACGACAACTCAACTCTGTATGGGAGATCGAGAAACAACATTGACGACGGATTATCTGCCCTTAGATGAAGAACATGACTACTTTTGATTATTTACGAACGTTTATAATTAGACATATAGAAACACTAATGCTTTGAAATAGTAGTCCATCGGGGAAGTTGATGCTTTAAATACATCAAAGTTATTGGTACTGTATTGTGTTCTTTTTAACTTCTAGGTCCTAATTCTATAGGTAAATATATATGTATATATGCATACGTTGTTAACATTTCCATTTAACATTTGAGCTTAACACAGACCTATAATCTTCTTTGTATATATGCATTTTTAAATGGAAAAAGAGACATCAGGTAACCATGACGGAACTATATTACTAAGCAGGGGCGGGCGTGGCACAGTGGGTAGCGCATCTGACTCGTAATCGCTGGATGTTTGCCAGTTGTGAGTATAAGCCCTATCAACGGCTCCCATTGTGTCCTTGAGCAAGAAACTTTACCCTCATCGCTTAGTACTGGTTGGTTCCAGGGACGGATTTGAGCGTGATTTACATAACCAATACTGCTTGTTTCGAACTTAAATGAATTAGTATAATCTTAACTTAATGTTTGTTTTAGATTTCATGACATGCCTTGCTACGTGAAATGCAATATAATTAAAGTAGACATTTCTAAGTTCGGTAGATCGAGTTAAATGTTTTGAATATGAGTATATAGACGGCGTAGTTCAAAGGAGATGAAACTGATTGTTAACACAATGCGCATCGGTAAATAAGCGTTTTGTCAACTCCTGACATCTAGCTGAGAGTTAATGTTCTATGTGCATATCATGTCTGGTAGGTACATGAACAGTAACATGCCAAGGTCGGAGACAATTCCTCAGTATCAAGTTACCAAAACAGGTGTAAAGTATGATATCATGAACAGGTTTCTTTCATGCTTTCTTTGCCACTTGATCAAACAATAAAATGGCCTTCAAGATCGACCAGGAAACTCCATATGATATCATTTGATAAAAATGGCTTTTGTAATTATAATTATAAGCTTTGTCTGATCAAATAACACAACGTCATTGACAATAATGAATGCATGATCAGAGCCTGTTGATATGTTGTAATCAAACATAGGACCATTTACTTTTATTGAAATTTTCCCCTTCAAATTTTACAGAACTGTGTACGTATACGGTTTAACCGCCAGTGTTTAAATACAATATATCAATATGTATGTGTTGTTTCTAAATAAAGCTACAACAAACTAAAATGTGTAAAACACAATGAAATCTTGACACTGTGAACGCATACTATGGTCGTTATTTGCGTGTGTGAACTGTCAACCATTCGCCAGTTTTCAATGTCTGATAATGTAGGTTAATATCTAAATATTGAGTTATTCTTTACTTCTAACTGTTCCTGTCTGTAAACAAGCATTTTAATTTGAAACCATTCCATGCCATAAACGCTTTGCGGTCGCTTCGATCCAGTGTCACCTTTTATAAGGACAATATCCGGGATAACCGTAGAGGTTCAAGAAACATATTGTTTTAAACTTTTGTCTGTCGTTTTTCCCCAAATGTTCAACCTGTGTCAATTTTTGAGAAATATATGTATACAGAAGAACTTATGAACACGAGTCTGTTAATGGTAACTTCACTGTAGATGTATAACAAGCAAGGTTTTACACGTCAAAGACCTTGAATCATAGCTACGGAAACTTGTTACATCGACATATGATGCGTCTTTACTTATCCATGTCAAGGATGCATTCATTTCTCGACACGGTGTCTCCCACATTATCCGACCTCTTTGCAATAAAAGCGATAGCAATGTTGCCAAAGAAAAGTACCAACCCTCGACCATTCTTGTATATGAATTTATGAAGTGTTTGTCGTAACATAGTTTTCGAACTTCTATTGCAAATCAGTAGTCAGACATCACTATATAATTGCTAAGACTTTATTTAAGAAATAAAACATATGTACCCGTGTTTTATCGCGGTGTTAAATATGGGTACGAGTTCGGGTGCGTATGAATTAAATCACGAGCGCGAAACAGAACGAGTACCCATACTTGATTTTCGCGATAAAACACGGGTACAGATGTTTTAATTCGATTCTAACACGGCCATACCTCTCCAATGTGCTGCACTAGTTTTTTTGGGTAGCGTATGTTGGCAGGTGTCGTCTGGTTGACTGTTCCATGGGATCCGAATAAAATTTCATTTCAGACGCTTATAAAACTAATAGCGTAATAGTGTCTGGTTCAATGAACGCTTTCAGATATTTCAATGACGCTCGATCGGATAGCAATCATGTTGTGTTTGTTTCTGTTTCACATTGACTATATTATTTACGTAAACCATGTTTTCATAAAAACAACAATGTCTAACAAGAGATATAGAACTTATTATAAACAATAGAGTTATACCTATTATCGTTAGCTATAAAAGTAGCTAGTGCAGTCATATATTAATGAAAAAGTCCAATGGACGACATAATGTACATATTTGTTCTTGCATTCATATCACATGTTTTGAATTCGTTGAAAGACGAGGAAACGACATCTTTAAATATTTACAGGAGCCATAGAGGCTCCAATAAAGGCTAACATATGAATGCAGGCACTCAGTATCTTACTATTTCCTTACATGAAGTACGCCTTTATGCCCAAAGAACCAAAGAAGGTGTCAGGTTGCATCTTTGATATTTTTCAACAACAAAACACATCTAGTAACTAAAGAAAATATGTTGTTTATGACAAACCATATTGCGTCTTTAAAGCATCTGCTCTATTTTGGATGTTGTTTTACCATGCGTAGGTACTCGTAAAAGACTCGCTCAATTCAATCACCTCAAAAATGACGGGAGCGACCGAGGCAGGTTCCTGTAAAATGCAAAAACTGCACAAAACTAAGGGTGATGTGTTTGTTAACGATGGTAAACCTTCAATTACGATTGACGTGGTGAACTTCAAACCGCAGATAGGACTTTTCTCCGCCGTCACTTTCGGTGTTGGCTGTATGATTGGGTCCGGAATCTTCATCTCGCCAAAGGGGGCCCTGAAAAACTCAGGCTCAATAGGTAAGTGTGGTATTTTATTATTACTGAATGATAACCCGGAAATACTGGTATATATGCATGTATTTCATATTTAGCATTTGATAGTGTAATCAAACAAATCAGCCTGTGTTTGACAATTACAACAATCCCTAGACATAAGTAACCACTTTTGTGTTCTGGTTTCGACTGTTCTTACAGTCTTCACAAATGTACGTTCACTTCCTAGCCACGTTTTGTTTGATTTGTTAGTCCTATAATATCGCCTTGACTCGATATGCACTATATGTTGACCTTGTTTTGTTGTTGTAGGTATGGCCCTTGTAATGTGGACATTGAGTGGACTGGTTTCACTTCTCATGGGTCTCGTGTACTGTGAACTATCACAACTCGTGCCACAATCAGGTGGAGATCTTGCATACATCAACAAGGGTCTAGGGAAGATACCGGCGTTTATAATAGTATGGACGAACATCATCTGGAACCAAACCGCGTCCACTGCAGTACAAGCCTTACTGTTTTCTGACTATTTCTTAGCGCTTATGTTTGGCTCATGTACACCTCCAGAATATATGAGGAAGGCGGTGGCAGCTTTACATATTATAACACTTGGCATTACAAACGTAGTCAGTGTAAAAACTGGTATATACGTACAGATTATAAGTTCAATCATCAAAACTGTAGCTATAAGTGTGATAATTATAGGTGGGTTTGTGTACCTCGCCAGTGGCCACACACAACACATGGACAAACCTTTTGAAGGTTCCGCTACAGACATCTCGTCCTACTGTTTGGCATTGTATAGCTGTATGTACGCATACAGCGGGTATGTACGTATCAACGAAGTGTCAGAAGAGGTACAAAATGCCAAGAAGAACATACCTCGTGCAATTATCATATCTGTCCTTGTGGTTGTTGTGATTAACATAACGGCGAATATATCTTACTTTGTACTGATTCCAAAGTTGGAGTTCCTACAGTCTAACGCCGTTGCCTATGATTGGGCCATGAGAGGCATGGCATCCGTGGCAGGACTTATTCCCCTCTGCGTTATGTTTTCTATCTATGGCGCAAACAATGGAGGCAGTTTCGCTCTACCCAGAATAATGTTTGCCGCAGCCAAGGCGGACTTATATCCAGAAATGTTCTCCTTTCTACACGTTGACCGATCACTTCCTGTGTTTGGAGTCATAGTGCATCACTTTATCAGCCTCCTTATGCTCGCAGCAGGAGACATTGGTAAACTCATCAACTTTTTAAGCTTTATGACATTCATGATGATGATGTTTTCCTGTATATCATTGCTGAGTCTGAAGTTCAGAATGAGAGGAGAGACAGATGATACAAAGTTTCAGACTCATGTCTCGATACCAATTATAGGACTTGTCTTCTGTATGTTTCTCATCGTTGCGCCGTTTGTTTCTAACCCTCCGATAGAACTCTTGTACAGTGTCATCTTTGTGGTAGCGGGACTGTTACTCTATGTACCGTTCATATACTTGGAGATCAGACTTCCTGGAATGGACACATTTACCATGTTTACACAGCTTCTGCTAAATGTTAGCCCAACTGACAAACTGGACTAATCAAATTAATGTTCAATCAACAAACATCTTCAAGTAGCCGTTCAAGGTTACTCCGAGCTTTTTGAACAAAGAAAGAAGCAACATATTGTTTGTAAATACATGTACATGGTAATTTGATAAAGGTAATGTAAACTATTAATGAGGTTTGCTTGTTGTAAGTTGATATTTATGTTCACCTTGATATGATAGCAAACGTGTCGTTTGACCAACGCATGCGATGGAGTAATACATGTAAGTAAATGATCGGTCAATGACTCTAACAAGTTAATGAAGCAGGTCTTATTAACAGAGAATACACCAGTTATACAAACCACACAATACCACTTTAGATGATATCGTTACATAAGAATACTCTTTTATTATGTTAATGACTAAGTCTTTCATGCAAACACAAATATGATAGTGTTACCTTTCAAAGGTATTTAAAGGGTAAAAGTCACGTAGTCCACGCTAAACTGATATGACTTGTACAAATATGGTATCCATATGTATATACCTGTAGGGAAAGTGGGCGGAGCTAGAGTGGGACATGGATTCTTTGGTTACCTTATGGAAGTTGTCGTGTTACATTATCTCTTATAACGCAATCGCCTTGCTTTGAGTTAACTACTTACCTAAACTTTAGAACTTACGTTGTGGCTACGACAAAGTCTAAATTCTACCAAAGATGACCGACCAACAAGTCTATATTTCCGATAAGAACGTTGACATGTCGCTTAGAGATTCTTGGGACGACTATAGTGGAGGAAAGGCTAATGTTAAAATTGAGACAGACGTTGTCAACCCTAAGCGTCACATCGGACTGCTTTCTGCCGTCACCTTTGGAGCTGGATGTATGATTGGATCCGGGATCTTTGTCTCGCCGAAAGGAGCTCTTCACAATGCTGGCTCTATAGGTAAATGTGTCAGTTGTTTTTGTTGAAGTACATATGATACATTAGCACATGGCAGATGTGTTTCGTACAGTGGTGAGCGGCAGTCCTTCATTGACAAACTATTTTATTTCTAATCTCATGTTTTAATCTGTATAATAACATACATGTGTATAAGTATTTTGCAATGTTCTTATCGTGTTGGATAGTAACCTTTAGTTTTATAAAGTATGTGTTATACAAACAGATCGGGTAAAACGCCGTGTTATAGACTTTACAGCATGTGATTTAGTAGGCTTCAGAAGTTCAGACACAAAGCTATAACTCGTTAAACTCGTCATTGATTGTAGGAATGGCTTTATTGATGTGGACACTTGGTGGGCTGATATCACTGTTGATGGGCCTGGTGTATTGTGAACTGGCGACCATCACACCCCAGTCTGGTGGAGATTTCACGTACATCTATAAAGGTGTTGGACCCATACCCGCGTTTCTCACCGTCTGGACTGGTCCACTGTTGACAGGCAGTGCCGCTTCAGCAGTATTGGCGATGGTCTTTGCTGATTACTTGATGGCGTTCATGTTTGGTCCTTGTGCGTCAACACAGAGCTTGAGGAAGACTATAGCAGCTTTACTCCTCATTACTATCGGAATCTCAAATGTGATTAGCGCCAGACTTGGTGTGTACGTCCAAGTCATCTCTTCTGTGATTAAACTACTCGCTCTGGGTGTGATAATAGCTGGGGGATTGGTGTTCCTGGCACAAGGTCGTACAGAGAATCTCAAAGATGGTTTTGAAGGATCGGCAACAGACGTTACGTCGTACGCATTAGCACTGTATAGCTGCATGTTTGCGTATGGAGGGTATAATCGTATCGGATATATTGCTGAAGAAATTATCGACGCGAAAAAAAACGTTCCTAGAGCAATAGTAATCTCAGTGTCGTTGGTAACATGTGTGTATATCGCGACAAATGTCTCATACTTCGTTCTCATTCCTAAGGTTGAATTGCTCCAGTCAAGTGCAGTGGCGTATGACTGGGCACTGAAAGGAATACCGTTCATTGCAACATTGATACCTATCTGTGTTATGTGTTCAGTGTATGGTGCAAACAATGGTGGTAGTTTTTCTATTGCCAGGGTTATGTTTGCCGCTGCTCGCCGTGATCTCTACCCAGAGGTGTTCTCCTACTTAACCGTGTCGGACTCTCTGCCAGTATTTGGTACTATTGTCTACCACACCGTCGGTCTTCTCATGCTTATACCAGGCGACATTGGTAGGCTGGTTAACTTTCTCAACTTTATGGCATTCACAGTGATGTGGTTCTCGTGTATTGCGTTATTGCGCCTGAAATATATGTTAAGGCATGAACAGGTTGATCCGTCCAGATTCAGAACACATATCTCGATTCCTATATTGTCTCTTCTTTGCTCCTCGTTCCTCATTGTGGCACCATTTGTCACCAACCCTCAGATAGAGTTTGTATACAGCGCAGCCTTTGTCCTCGCTGGACTGTTGTTATATGTACCTTTTATACACTTTGGTCTCAAAATTCCTGGAATTGATAAGCTCACGCTCTTCATGCAACTGCTCTTACAGATCTGTCCTACTGAAAAAGTGGAATAGTTCGTTAAGGCGATAACTTTGTTCCATCTAAGATACATAATATAATGTGTATAGCTATGTATCTTGGATTCAATGCTACACTTGTATTTATTGTAGCGTTGACATTGAACAAAGTCGTTGCATATATAGGGCTTATTTATTGTATATTATATATTCAAGTGAAACTGTGGATTTTCCTTTTTACTTTTTTAGATATTTATTAAACAAGCTAAATGAGATAGATATGGCACTATGTGTCAGTTTCCTTTCTGTAGCTGTAAATGTCGTCAAAAAACTACCATTACACTGACAATGTTGCCTTCGTCAGTCGTTATCTCAATAGTAGTAAGTACGATATTATTAACAGAGTCGTTTAGATATAACATATTAGAACGTGATATTGTATTCATCGTTTGGAATACAAGTACGAACTGTTGTAGTTACAGTGACGTTTACATAAAAATACTTGTATGTATCGTGGTGTTTTAAATCGGAATACAAGACCGTGCAATTGTAGTTACTATGACGTTTTAAATCAGAATATAAGACCGTGTAATTGTAGTTAATATAACATTTAAAATCAGAATATAAGACCGTGCAATTGTAGTTACTATGACGTTCTAAATCAGAATATAAGACCGTGCAATTGTAGTT
>ENA-OREC01002281-OREC01002281.1-marine-metagenome-genome-assembly--contig:-NODE-2281-length-10464-cov-11.540483_pt1 | contig 10464 bp, 6 predicted proteins | sample MGYA00248626_ERZ508543 | MGnify/ENA primary metagenome ERZ508543 (study PRJEB26211, sample SAMN05518279) | marine metagenome | isolation source: Puget Sound, Washington, USA | host: Bankia setacea...
CGTGTGCTCTTCCGATCTAGGTATACTCATTGGGTCAAGGTACATTACTGGTTCACCACTGGTCAGTTTATCAACTTAGCTGCATGAGATATCAGCCCAAGGAATCTTTTAAAATAACACGGACTTCCGGCTTCGGGGCTAGAAATGCTTCACAGATCCATTTACCGTTACAAATAACTTTTTTTGCATGATTTTTTTATTTATCTAAATTCGAATATTTTAATGAGAGTAGCCGCTTGGACCACGTGGATGGTATTTGTTGTAGTTATGACTGCTACTCGTGTTGGCTATTTCCACGACGATGTCACGTTTTAACATTTGTTTGAAGTAAAAAGTGGAGCCAATCACCTCGTCAGTACGTGGCCGTTCACCCCAGACTTTCATTCACGTAAGAACAATACATACGTAAACAAAACAAAAGCAGATTAAAATATTAACAAAATGACTTCATGTGCGCTCTGCAATATGCACGGTTTCGGCCCAAGGTTTGTTCGTACACAGTCATGATTCGACCAGGCTTTTTTAAATACTTCATACGATAATTCTCATATTGACTGCTTCGGGTATAAAACACCAAGTGTGAATTACCTAATCGCTTTAAAATACCGGCTGGTGTTATAATCTAGCGTAAACTGTGCAACATGTTTTGGGGTTTTCTGCGACCAATACTTACATGTTTACTACTTCATTACTAATCATAAGCACTGGGATTACGGATAAAGAAACAATGTACATGGTCAACTAAGGTCATGGAATTACACCTAGAGTTAAAATGTATATCGAAGGCCATACTACGTCATAAATGAAGAAATGAAGAATCCCCTTTTTTAAACAAATATTACAAGATTGGTGCTTGTTATATTAAGCAAGATACTAGTTCAATAAGTGTCAGCTAACAAACATATACACTGCTTTGAATTTTATGTTGTACAATTTGTTATTTCAACACTTTCAACTTGTCTTTTAAGTGGAATAACACCTTTTAGTTCAGGCTGTTTTTAAGTTTTTTTCAGTTCAGCTACAATTCGGATTCAGCATGTTCCATCTTTCCTGCATGAGGTCCCGGGCAGCCAAAAGGTCAAATTAAAGTTAAAACAGAGTGATCATCGTAACACCATATACCAATGGCAGGATCAGTTATTAAAACAAAACACATGTCGAGGTCAATACACTGGATATAGAGGTTGATTGCCAAAACGCCGGTCATCACGAAACAAATACACATGCCCCTTGTAGCTGATTTAAAAATAAGCTTTAAATTGTATTCTAAAACAAAGATAAGTTTAACATCAATGGGTAGCGCGGTCCAAAACACATGACTGTTTGATTATTTGTTATGATACAATACGTAGATAATCACAAGTCTGCTGTGTGAGTTCAATTAAAGGTATTCTATACTTATTATGAGGTGACCGTTCAGATATGAGTAAAATGAAACAATTCAATGACCATGATATTCAGCATCACCTACCTAAATACAACAACATACAATTGTGAGGGCCTTCCAATACGTTTGTTTTGTTGTTGATATCGTTTGTTTCTCACAAAGTATATATTGGCATGAGTACATACTGACAAAATAGGTTTTATAAACACAACTCTGCTTTATCTACATTTCAATTATTTCAAACTACAATTTGATCATTTTTGAAGAGAAAACCCCGGCAAAACAAACAACATAAAAAACAGCGCCAACATTGAAATAACGTAAGTACTCACAACACCGTCAGTTTAAAATCAAACTATATTCCCTACCTGCATGAAATCCCGGTAAAAATGCCTCTAGTAAATTCCTTCTGATATTCAAATAACAGAACTTCCACTTAATAACTTCACGAGTAATCAAACGTTTCCAATTATCATTCCCTTAACACTATACTATATATCTCGTCCCATTCCATATTCTTATGTTATTACGTCACAAGAGTATTATCAGAATAAGAAAAGTATTAGTGTGTTCATAGAAACAGTCCACTTGTAGTTTTCAAATGCCAAATAAACTTCAAGTGTGCTATGTTTCTTTCTTGGTTTTCGCTTTCTATCTCAGTCTCTTCTCAGCAGGATTTTAAAGCAACAGTCAGTTTTCAAAGACGTCTTTTCATGTTCGTACTTTTCGCTCTTTGTGACGCACCTTCTAGTTAGTATCGTAATTCAAATATTTCAACACTGCGTCATATAAATATACACAGTTAATACCTAACGCACATATAATTAAATGTGTTCAATGCGGAGTTTAGCACAATATACGTTTACTTTTCAATCCATCCGTAGCGACGATTAATAGAAAACTCCACCTCCCAGTTGATCTAAATCTATGAACAGCACCGACTGAGGGAAAACAAATCCACAACTGAAGCTTCACTATTTTAATCTACCCGCCATAAACATAAACCGTCCGCAGTGGGGCAACGGTATACAGTAATTATTTCTAATACTTTATCATGTCGCAAATATCGAAAAAGACTGCGTTGATGTTATTAGGTCTATACTATCGATATATTGATTTATTTTCTTTCCTGAAATTGGTTGGTGGAATTGTCGATGTATGTATTTTATAGAGACGAGAGAGAAAGCAGCATCTATTGAGTATTGGTTATGGTGGTGGATTTAATCAATCTTTTGATCAGTTAATGAACACTTTTCAATGTTGTTGAGGATAAGATACTCTTCAATGAACTTCGTGATGAGAAAGTTGCAATAAAATATCGATTAGATGATAAATCAATTAATAGTAATGGTTTATAAGTTCACATGCAACATGTACAATTAGATGTGAAAATATTTAAAAATTAAAAGCCGAACGTTATCAAAGCGATGACTAGAATTAGAAAATAGGTTGAGAGATTTGCGGTTGATTCATTTGTGAAACACTTTGTCCATAAAATGTAAGCTTAACCAACCTATCAAGCCAGAGTCACATGTAATACTCGTGTCATAATACATGGAAAAGTAATAACGTACGAGCAATACTAAGAAAACTAAAATAAAAACAAACGAGGCATGATTAAAATGCGTGCAATCGTGGATTCTAAGAAATAATAGTGTTTACCAGATAGTAGTTAATGTTGGAGAAGAACGTCACACAATCATGTTTCACTTAATGTAGGAGGGGGTGATAATGTTTATGGTATATGTCAGTCCACTTGTCAGTAAAGTTTAGACTTACTTTACATATACTCTTTGTTAATGGCGCTATCTTAATCGTCAACATCGTTATTAAATGAGTTCAACAGGAGGCTTAGTATAATATTGGAATAAATCGGTACTACGAATTCATTTTATTGTATTTTAACTGTTGGTGTTATCCGAAAGTCTTTATATGTTATAAATGAAATATCAAGCACGGGTTTACGACAATGAAATCAACAGTTTATAGCAAAGAAAACAGTTGTGTCATTGGTAAATGCGGTAAAAATGAGATCAAAAGAAAAATAGGTTTCCGATCTTATAGATTCCAAAAGCATTGTAAACTCCGAGAGAGATTACGGGAGGGTTTTCAGCGACAAAGGATGAATGTACATGTGTCGGGTAATTGGTTAAACTGTGTCAAAGGATGTTGAATAGTAAATGAAACACGAAACAACATGTGTGGTTTACTAAAGAAAAGACAAACACAACCAATGTGCTGACAATTTGTTTGTATCAACTGTGTGAGAAATGTCGAGACCTTATTTAAACTTATTAATGCTACTTTAAATTCGGTTTGGTGGAAATAATAATTAACTAACATAAATGATAAATAAACTGAGAATGTGTATATTCAGTCACTCAGTTACAGTTTCTTCTCGAAAACGCCTATATACAGAACAACACAGAACCGAAAAGATAATAAAGTAATTGTGTATCTAGTAATTCTAAGGTTAATATAGAAAATGCGTTTCATGTTGTATACTTATATTTCCATGCGATTATGCTGTTAGAAATAAATATATACCATGCTTTCTGTTCTGGTCCTATATACATGTAAGACAATGCATTGGACCTTCATCAAGACTACATAATACGTGTGACCTATTTTGGTGTTTGCTGACCTCTGAATACAATTTATTTACAGTCAATTCTAATTTAATAACGGTCACTGAAACAGTTCCAACAGTAGAATTGTGTACGAGGGTGGTCATTCACACTTCAAAACCCACCTGTATATCTGAATACAATTACCCGTGTCCTCTACGTATATTATTTTTCTGGCCTTTTCAATATATAATCGGTCAATTTCAGATTTTATTGCTGTAATTATGACATCAATAGTCCTTCTACTAGTTTGAAAAAGCCAGAAGAAAATACTAACCTTTCCCCTAGATGGACTTTAAACGAACCAAACCTTTATGCTGAACGAGTACTGTACTGAGATGAAAGCGTTTATTTATAAACAATCAATAGGAAGGGCTCCAATACCTGACCCAGATTAACGCTTTAATTAAGAATTATGTACATGTTTTCTATGTCATACCTAGAACGCTACTTAAACTCTTGCTTACACATAATAAACCTATTTAATGCTTAGCTGGACATCACTAGCACTTCAAATAGTAATGTATTATCTAGTTTTCTTGGTTTACAAAACACATACATTTCATCTTCGACTTTGACAGATGACGTGAGGTCGATTACACGGCTAAATGGTCAATGCGCCGATCATTTCACGCTAGAAGTCAGCTTAGATTGATGTAACTTGATGAATAGTAAGTCCCATTTACGTAATACAGAGAGGTTTCAGCACATCTAAACACGGCCAAGCACCGATAAAGGGTTTTAATCGTTGGGTAAATTCATATTTTGCAAAACAAGTGACTGGCAGTTATTAAATATTAACATAGGTTCAACGCCACTTCAAAACAATTTGAAAATGTTTAACAATTTTGTGAAATTACTGGAACAACACTTTCACAAGATATATAGATATGTTCTTTTTACCAATATGTATGCTAGATAAACTGACCCCGTATCGAGTTATTCCTTTCCGTCTGTCTAACACCCCCAATAATCGCTTAAAGGGACTTTGTTTGTACCAATGGTTATAGAAAGTAGAGCTATTCGTAGATGGGACTAACGGCATCGGCAAAGAAGACTCGGAAAGATTACTTGATATTTTTCGGACCTTGATAAATGTATTCTTTTTTTCAGCCTTTGTCGTGAGCATATATTGATTATGTATTCGAATGCATTACATGTATTTGATGTTACAAATTGGTTGGAGAACATTTTTATTTAGTTTTGCTAACCATAACAGATTACGTTTGGGTAAAGACAGGAACTCAGCAACAGTACTCACAAACAAGAAACAATTCCACATCGTGTTTGGCAATTTTAATATTTCAGATGTCCCGGAATGAAATTAGAATGAAACTAAATTATTGACCATTGGTTTCTACTATTGTTTACCCTACTAGCTAGGTTAAACATAACAAAAGCGATGTCTTCGTACAAGGCTAAATTTCGCTAACATGCCATAAACAATCCCTGACTTAAATGGATTACAGCGTTGTATCACCGATCATTAGAACCTGAAAGTTAAGAATGTTGGATTATTGCAGACGTTGTGGCCAATCATGAGGTCAGTAACAGGGCTTAATGTCCGAGGAAGAATGACTTGTTTGACGAAAGACGCAACATACCCACGTGAAGTTGTACCGAAGTTGGCAAAAAGACAAAGCATTTTGAGTGACTTACGATTTTATTTTACGAATATCAACCTCTTAAATTTGATTCGAATATGCATGTGCTTTTGTGACCATTTGATAATTTCACAAAGCCAACTGGAAACCAAAGTAATACATGATAACACTAGCCTTTCCCACTTAATTAAAACAGATTTAAACTCAGGTTGGAGTTCTGTTAATTTGCGCCATAGGTTGACAGTGTAACGGAGATGATAAATTAGTAATAATAAAACTTGTCAAAGGGAGACTTCAAAAATAACGTGTATGCAAATTAGTTTCAAATGTACATGTATATGGTGAATTCGAAAGAAAGAGAAAAAACAGATTAATATACGTTGAATGTCGATAATGACCATTTCAGGTTTTTCATTTCTAAAGTTATTTTGCTCCATTTGCTCGTTAAAACATATTTTCAATAGACACTGCTTATTGAATAACGACCGCAATGAAAGGACCGGGGTATTCTGTAAAGTTTCTCTCCTGGTTCACCGTGTTTTTGTGTCGTAAAAGAAACCAAAGTACAGCGACGGTGTGGAATTGCATTGGAAACGAAGAAGAAAGAGATGTTACGTGACGTGGTTGCAAATATAACTGAAATCAAAAAGTGTGATGAGGTTGATTTGCTTTACATTTACGACATTAATTCTACTGATGGTTATTTAGTTTAACAAGCATTAATTGCTCACAGATAAAAAGGATAAAAGAAGCCGATCCGAATTTTGAATTTTCAAACTCTTTCATAATTCGTCATGGTCTCTGTAGGTGTTCTTTCTTATTCCAGATTCACATCCACCATGGCCGGCCGATAAGCCCAGGGTAGCTTTGAGAAACCAGTCTTGCCTATATGTTGACGATGTTCAAGTAGCCATGGTCTAGAGATGATAAAGCGGAATCGATCAATCAATTGCCAGATGAAAGCAGTGCGAACAAAAGTGATAAACATGGGATCGCTTCAATGAACACCCGTTTGACCTACGTAGCAACACACCATTCACACTGTGGCCATTGACAAGAGAATGCTGTGGAAACGTTAGGCATACATAGATTGAAATCGAAAAGTTGTCTACATTATTAGTACCACCAGCGCACAGTAACGATACGAATTATCAGACGAAGACAAATTATAAAATTAATAATAAATGAATAAATTAAATAATAATAATAAATAAAATAATAAATTAAATTTCGACGTCCCGGTAACGAAAGGTCGTACGTGGTATAGTTTAAAGAATGAGTTACGAACTTTCATTTCCGGGACGTCGTGATATAGTATAGTACGTCGTATAATCTTGTCTTGTCTTGTCTTGTCTCGTCTCGTCTCGTCTTGTCTTGTACACACAATTGAACACAGAAAGACAAATAACTTATGGTGATGCATAATACACGAAAGAGCTTAAAGAGGCAAACAATGCGATTAACATAATAAACGTGTAATATAATAAAATAACTCACCCTTTTGACAAGGTACATAAATCATGACACCACAAATCTCGAAAGCTACGCCGACCCGAAACCTACTGAAACTGTTTTCAAATACAATTCTAGATTTGATTCATCATTCAACATTAACAAATGTCACTTTTAGTTGTGCTTTTTATTGTTATGTTAAACGCGTTTATGACATAACCCAGTGTGGAGCTTTTCATTTTGGATCTAGGGAAGGGGAAGGCGGTGGAGCGGAGGGGAGGGGGATCAAAATAACACAGATTTAAAGTCTCGAAATGTCAAGCTGTACTATTAAATCGGTGTAGATGTGTTGGATCGTAAACAAGGTGGTGAGAATAAATATCGAGAAAAGAGTTGCGACAGAAATGTGGTGACAATCTCTCTCGCCCTATTGAATTGTTGTAATAATGAAAATAAAGTACCCAGTAATGCATTGATTCAATTATTTATAGATGTCCAAATAAAAGCAAATAGTGACATAAACAGCAATGCCTTTCTAAAGGAAATTTCAAATCAATTTTCCATTTATTCCAAAATGGCTCGTTTCGATCTGACTTAAAACAAATTAAAATGTAAAAGCTATTAAAGTGGTTGCAAGTCGTAACTGCCACAATCAACTTTGTTTATCTTTAGTAATAGAATGTTGTATAAATAACTAGACATAGGTGCATGCTTGTAGTACAAAGCTAACTATTTAACACTTATTTAGTTTAACTGTATGTGTATGCCACGCTTTTGAATTTAGTTGTGATACCCATTAATCATTAATTTGATATTTGATTGTAGAGAAGAGGGTGTTAGTGATTGTCTAAGATCATTATATAACGGACATTCAAGTAAAGAATTGAACTCATCTTCTAAAGTATTGCATACTTGACATTTTCTCTCATTGTATGGTATTTTAGTTGGTGTATGCCATCTACCGACTTCTACTGCTAATCTATGTGCTGACACTTTAAAACGGCAATGGGCAAATTTAAACTGTTCTATTTTTACACATTTCAAGTATGTATTTAGACAAAAACTACAAAACAATCAATCTATATGTTTTTTGCTCTTGAAGAATTTCCTATTTCACTATTCCAGTCCTGTAAATAATTATCTCACATACGTTGTTCAAATATTAATGAAAGAAATTCCACTCCCTGATTTAACCATACATTGTAAAAACCTAAATTCTCTAATGCAGTCTTTAACAGTTTTTGTCCAAGTAACATTACATTATAAATATGCTAAATATATATGTTGTACTTGTGCATTTAACATCTTAAAACCAATAGTTAATTACACGTTCAATTCTTCTTATTCTAAGGGGATATCTACCTAATTCACCATAAACAAAGTTATTGTTCGTTTGACTTCTTGCACGTAAAAGACATGTTTCCTCTATTTCTACCACCTTTCTTGCAAATCATTGCCTTAGTTTTACTAATATTTACATAGTTTCCATCTATCGCAGTAACATTCTAGTACGTCTAAACCATTTTGTAAACCTGTCTCATTTTCTGATAGAATTACAATGATATAAGCATGCAAAAGTACAAATAACTTCAACATACTTATATCAACACCATCAAAACCATTGGTCATAAAATATTCTTCAATATCATTTAAATAAAAAAAGAAAAGTTGACAAATTCTCTCCCTGCCTGACTCCTAAATTACAAACAAAGCTATCACTAAGCACATTTTCTCATATATTGATATAATGATATCCAATATATACTATAAGTTATACAGAATCTTGACAGTGTATATGGACTCATATACACGGCTTGTGCTCATATGACCCTGAGGCGCTAGTCGAGGGGTTATATGAGCTCAAACCGTGAATATGAGCCCATATACACCAGGGGCGGTTCTAGGAATACATGTTAGGGATCTGAGGAACTGGGTCGGCCCAACCTAATAAATTTGAAAATATGGACAGTAAAATGGTACATTCTAATACTATTTGAAAATGATATTTTGGAACTTCCGAGACAATTTTGAAAGGTCACTAAAAGCTTCTTTTAAACGATATTTAAAACCGCAATGAGAAACACAATACAAATACATGTATTAACTAAAACATGGGGAACGTAAAGAAGAAGGTAGTGTCGTAGAATTTTGAAAACAGGGACGGAAAAAGATGTATTCGAGAAATTTTGAGAACCTGACCGCTAAGTGGTGTATTCTGATGGCATTTGAGTGATTTGGAACTGTTTTGAAGACAAGGGCGCTAAATGGTGTTTTCTGACGCTATTTGAAACGAGTTGGAACTGCAGAAAACATTTTGAAAACATAGAATGTAAATGGTGTATTCTGACGGTATTTGAAATGTTTTGGTAATGCAGAAAACATGATGAAAACAAGGCGGCTAAATAGTGTAATATGACGGCATTTCAACCGATTTGTAACTGCAGAGAAAATTGAAAACAAGGACTTTAAATGCTGTTTTCTGGCGGCATTTGAAACTATTTGAAACTGTATAGAAACGTTTGAAAACTAGGGCCCTAAATTGTGGTTTCTGACGGCATTTGAAACGATTTTGAACTGCAAAGAACATTTTGAAAACGAGTACACTAAAGCGTGCATTCCGGCGGTTTATGAACCTATTTTAAACTGCAGGGAAAAATATTGAAAACAAGGACTCTAAATGGTGCTTGCTGACGAGATTTGGAACTGCAGAGAAACTATGAAAACAAGGACTGTAAATGGTGCATTTTTACGGTATTTTAAACGATCTGGAACTGCAGACGAACTTTTGAGAACAAGGGCACTAAATGGCGCTTTCTGACGGTATTTGAAAGAAGAACACTAAAGCGTATACGAACTGCAGGGGAAAATATTAAAAACAATGGCGGTAAATGGTGCATGCTGACGGTATTTACATGACATGATTTGGAACTGCAGAGAAAATGTTGAAAACAAGGACGCTTACGCTTAAATTGTAACACTATTCGAAATGATATTTGAAACTGCTATGAGAAGCACAGTACATGCTTTGACTTAATCAATGGGGGTGAGGGGGTGAAATAGGCCGGCTGCACCGTTGTATTTTTTTTGAAAATAAGGACTTGTGTTTGGTGCTATTTGAAACGATATTTCGGAACTGTAGAGAAAGTTTTGAAAACAAGGACGGTAAATGGTGCATTCTGTCGCTATTTGATACAACGATTTGACATGCGGAGAAAATTTGAAAACAATGAAGCTGAATGGTGCTTTCTGCCGCTTTTTGAGACCTTTCTCGAAACCGCCACTCCCACAGGGATAGAAAATGTGTTCGAATAATCGGTGGACTCAAATTTGCCGATAGTGTAAACTTATTTTATATGCATTGGTACATCGACGTCGTCATATTCTGTGTTGTTGT
>ENA-OREC01002282-OREC01002282.1-marine-metagenome-genome-assembly--contig:-NODE-2282-length-10463-cov-13.269401_pt1 | contig 10463 bp, 5 predicted proteins | sample MGYA00248626_ERZ508543 | MGnify/ENA primary metagenome ERZ508543 (study PRJEB26211, sample SAMN05518279) | marine metagenome | isolation source: Puget Sound, Washington, USA | host: Bankia setacea...
CCATATATTTTGTTAAATTGATATATTTTAATGTAAATACTTATATGGGGCAATAAAATATGTTAAAAGGAAAGGAAAGCTGTGTGTATGACATTCTTTAATTTCTGGACATGGCCATATGAACGCGTGTATCCTTGAGAGAAAAGAGTAACATCAGAGGAACTATCATATTGAACAACTTGTTACAAAAGTGTCTACTAATTAGGATAAGACAAATACACCATACTTCTCAACTTTAGATAGGGTGTTACCATGTTAGATGTCTTAGTATGTCACCAGTCTATAGACGAGTCTGGTTGTAATAGAGATGTTATTTGAAAACTCAATTATTAGAGATCTTATTTAAGCTTGCAGACAAATAATTACACAGACAGCAGAAACTAGAAAATGAGGTGTTGATCTAACATAAAGCAATTACAGTCCTCTCACTATAGATGTCTTTCTTTAATTGGAGCACACATAAGACTAACTAGGTACAAGAGACGCAATATTTCCCTGTTGCATCCAGAATTGATGGGCTTGTAAGAAAGAACGGGTGTGTGGAATAGTTTAGTGGGTATCTCAACCTTCTGTAGGAAAATATCAAGTTAACGTCAGATGAGTTTTGTTGTAAATCCTTATTTGTCCATAGCAATAAATACTAAGATATGCATGTAACGCTAGTTGAAAGCGGACACTCGTTCCTTGAAGAGTTGAATGTCTTGTAGTTTCCATATGTGTAATGGTAAATGCAATGTCACATAACGTAAATACAATGCGAGTGACATAGAATGACTTTTCCTGATTTCCTGATAGGTGTAATGGTCACGTTGAGCTTTAAGAACAACGGCCAGATATACGTTACATTGACTGAAAGTTGTTAGAGAACTCATAACATTTATACATAATTTCGATTCAATGAAAGCAGTAAAGTTAAACAAGTTTAGAATGAGCCTCGAAATGAACTGTGTGTCGTCACACGCAGGACACCTTACAGTGTGATATATACAATATACAGGACAACTCATTAAAAATAACCTAACGTATAATACTCATAAAATGTTAATCGGACATTGTAAACTATTTCATTATGACCATTGGTACATGAGCTTACTTCTCAATGTGTCTTACATACATGCTGAATTAGAAGGTTGGAGTTCACAGATCAAATACAATTAGTGTCTGTGTGGAAATATTGTGGATTTTAAACACACCAATGTACACACAAGATGCATTTGAGAGGTGATAACACTGTATTTGACACTCACGATACATATTGGTCATTTACCAGGACATGTCAAAGCAAGTTTTCATTCTGTTTCGAATGACAAACTGCGGCTAGACAATTGTGATAAGGATAATATTATATCACTAAACACAAAACAGTTATCTAGTCCATGTTTCCAGTTTAGAAAGCTATACCACAACCAGTTCTCATAGATCAAACATACAGACCAATAAGCCGAAGTTTAGTGATTTACCACGTTGTTACAAGACACTGGTCAGCTTTAGGGACACAGTTGAGCACTAAATATTGGTGAACAGCTTGCACATGTATATTGTAAACAAACAGTGATCATACACTCATGAATTCATTACATGGACTATTGAATTGTGAAATAGGTGAATTAGGTTGTCGTGTTATTACAACAGAGTATATAACATATGCCCATTGTATACACAGTTAACACCTATTTTGTAATGCATTGGTATATGTAATTTATTCGGAAGTATCTGGTCAATGTTCTCATACAATACAAACACTGCCTACCTACATTTAATATACCTAAATATAACATACATTAAACTCACATACTTTTGGTAAACAGCCTTTATTCGGATATGCTGCCCTTCTATCATATATGTTAATAGTATATTTTGAAATATCTGCATCATCTATCGACAACGGTTGGACTGTGGTGAATAAACTCACAACGATATTAGTAATACCACTGTTAATAAAGCGTATATTGCTGTCGTAAAACAAGGGTCTCGTGGCCAATTTATCCAAAAATGGAATACCGTATATTAAAGACTTGCCTAGATTCCCATATTAGTGTTTGTTAGAAGAAACGTTTTGCTTTGAGCCTTAGTTAGGTGAAAGAAACAATAGATTGAATGGAAAGCTATTAGCCAAATTATGTATAGTGTGATGATGTGACAGACATAGAAAAATGGGAACATAATATGACCTGGTACAATGAAAACGTTGTGGATGCTGTAAGATGACACATTTAGTATATTCATGATTCCTTTTTGCTAGCGTGTCCGAAATATCAATCTATCCGTTGACTATGTTAACATGAGTGCTCTTGTCCACCAATATAGAACAGTGCTTCCGGAGGGTCGACTAAAAGGTCCATGGCTTGTTTCATACGAAACGTTTTAATCCAGAAGACCTAATACTTAACTGCCCCCTAACTGTATTGATAAAACTTGACTTAGTCCAATCTATAATAAAACAATATTTGTCTTGTTTAATGTTTACAAAGTGTTTTATGACAAGTGATCTGATATTGTTACACCATGGTTACCACAGACATCTTGAAACTGTATCGATATCCTACAAGACAAACCACTGAATTAACAGCATAGTTAGAAGGATAGATATTCGAGAAAGTGCAATCAAACTGGCATCGTTTGGCTACGATCGTATATTTAGCGGATCTTCACCTCTAAGACACCCGCCGTTTATTTTCGTTGTCATTAGTGGTATTTGAGGAAAAGCTTTAGCCATGCGACAATTACTGAGCCATTTCTATTGTCAGATCTGTTACAGCAATAAAAAAGATCAAGCATGCCTTCGTCCCGTGTCACACAACAACTCGTATCGTTTAACTTTGAACGAGCAATAACGGTATTGATTAGGTCGTCTATTGGACGTGAGCAGTGAGTTCTAGATTTGAACTATTTTGTTTACGTTGTCGAGTTGTACGAAGCGACCATCATTCCAACACTCATTTCTGATCATGACATACTTTTACACATCCATAGTTGAACGGGAAAATGTCGTAACTGTGTGTGTAATTTGAAGGAAGTTACAGCAGTTTTCCGTTTAACCCTCGAACGTTATCCCTACACCTTACTAATGCAAACACTATATATTGGCTTCAGTCTGAATGAAGCAATGTAGTGGCGATACAATGATACTGCTAACAAAGTAACAAAGTAAGACATGTGTGCTTATAGTGATGTATTTACACGACAAGGACCATTCTAACTAGATCTTGATTTAAAAAGGGTTCAGCAATGTGTGTTACATAAAATAAAAACTTTATTTATAAATACCTGCACACTTTCAGACTACTGCATATGTCACATATTTAATTATTGAAACGTCGCATAATTATAGAGTTATTCTTTCTATTTTTATAAATGTATTTTCTATATAATTAAAGACTGCTGCATTTAGACATTTCAAAGTAAAATATAAATTTATCCTTTTGTCTAATTCCCATGATGAGTTCCCCCGTAATAAAACGACAATTATTTAGACGATGCCATAAAATCCTCGTCAAGGCAGCTTATACTTGAATGTGAGAGTTTGCGTGTATGTACTTAAAGGTTTACGGGGTCGAGACTATCCTAATGTACTTGTTTCACAGACAAATGATTCAGAGTTTGTTGTGTTATCCTTGTCTGCAGAAACAACTGCACAACTGTCAAAAACCATGGCAACAACTAGATGAAACGTATACACATTCATGTTGTTGTATGCTTGTCTGCAGAAACAACTACACAACTGTCAAAAACCATGGCAACAACTAGATGAAACGTATACACATGTTGTTTTACTTGTCTTTATACTGTCTCACAAAACTCTTTGGTTGTCTTTAATGCTGTCGACTTAACGTTTCTTTAATGTGGCCACCCGTCTTCTTAGTCAATCAATGCCCAAGAAGCGAATGAACTATTCTCAGCTAGTACATGTATTATGAACTTCTGACAACAATAAATCTGAAATATTTCCAAACATGTATTGCACCTTAATTATTGGAGTCGAACAAAGAGTGTCTAAATAAACTTTGTATTATGTAGAATTGTTATCTAGACATACACAAATGTTTGCCTAAGAAAGAACATTACTTGAAGCTAGTATCCTTCATACTGCATTTACTGGACGATCTGTTTTGTTTACAATTTACTCTGAACCAAGAACAGTTTCGCCTTAAACCGATATAAGTACACTCAGACAAGTTTAATAAAAACACAAAGTGAACAAGAGTTGATGTATTTACCTGCCATTTTCAAATTGTATATTGGGACTTATATCGTAGAATACGTTCTGCTCTAAACTGTGCATAGGCATGTTCTGTCTAAAGATCGTAACCAATCCGTACGACAAACATCATGAACTTTAATTTTAATTGACATTGGACATTTGCCTAAGGTTTTACTTTGTTTGGATATATTAACTAGTTATTCAAGTCGTTTGGTCCTCTGAGTTCCTCAGATGAAATGAAATATCGCCTCACAAAAACAAGTTACTACAAAACACAATTCAATACAATTTAGGGCGTGACGCAGTGGGTAGCTGGTTGCTTTCAGGAATGGATTCGAGCGTGATCTCACAATCGATTTTAACTGAATTGAGGGCGTTATGGTAGATTGGCTTAACTATTTAAAAAGCCCCTCGTCAAAACCAAAACCAAAATACAATACATGTAGTACAATACAACATTACTGAAATACAACATCAACCAGACATTCCGTTTTTGCTCAGCCTCCCGACATGTATCAGCCGCATCACTGTGCCCCTATGTAATCCAAATCAAATGTGCGGCTAGAACAATGTTGATGGGCCTTGGACACGAGATTACACCCTGGGGAAATCAAATGGACTTTTTACTCTCCAAATTTTATTTTATTGTCTCCCCGGGAACAAGTAGATACTAAGTTAAGCTGTAGACGCCGTCAGCTGACTGTCACTTTAGAAAATCGGTGTAGATTTAAGTTAAACCCTTCAATAGTCTAGGCAAAGTTAGTGGAATTTTCCTGGATTTTGATATTTGCGATTGAATTCCCGAACGTACTGGGAAAAAATCTGTTGATGACTGAAAGGTGTTTATCATAACTGAAGTGGAAATGGAGAAGCAAACACATAGTTATTACAGAACTTTACCCTGTGTATATTAGTACATTGGGTGTTTAAAGTGCGCACACGTTGAATACTGTCGAATTTTATCAAAGTTTGATGAACATGTATGGAGAAATCACATTAAACCCCAATTCTTTTACATCTCCCTTTTAGAATGATGAGAATGTTTCGTTTAATGGTGTTTGGTCGTGTTAGTCTATAAGTCTTGCTAAATGAAATTTGTTGTGCTTGTTGTTTTTTCATTTCACTAGTATGGCCCATTTCCTCGAACCTTCGCACCAGTAATTATGTTTGTTTTCGAATTAAAAGCAACCATTTTCATTGAAATTAATAGTTTTAAACATCTTAGTTGGTAGACTGTACTGTATTTAACCTGCGTGTGGTTCCATTTTTTAACTCAATGTAGGCCCAATCATTCCCAGCCTGCTCTCCAGTATATCATTCATGTGGTCAGTTATTCAGGAATGGTGTAAGGGTTAGTTATTTTGTTACATGCACTGTTTTAGTCACGTGGTTATAAATACATTTGTCTGCAACGGTTAGTATTGTGTTATCCTTGAAGACATAATATGTGCGCATGCGTAGTCTGTTGTACTTCCGGTTGTTTTCTATGGCCATGCGATAATGTATATTCGCTTCATGGTGCGTTGTATCTGCACATGAACTGCACATGAACTGCACATGAACTGCACATGAACTGCACATGAACTGCACATGAACTGCAATATTTTACTGTAATTAGTGTCTATAAAGAAAAAAAGCAACTGCAGAAAAAAAACGCATCTGTTCTATCACTCTACAAGACGTCGATTTTGATCTCAGACTTATTTAATACCACAATAGGTCTATCTCCTAACATAAACACCGCAAGAACGTAGCCCCGACCTAATGATGCCTCACACCAGACGACATATTAAATTATCAAGCCACCAAAAGGACCCAAATGTGTTCTGATAAGTCATTTCTGTCGATTGTCGGGAAGTCTGGGTAGAGCAGAAGTGTCGATTAGAGCAAATGATGGGTCTACAGGGAAACCATGAATAAAAGCATCAAATCGTCACCCCCTGTATGGCAATCAACTACACACACTATTTAGTATGATGCTCTCTTTGATAAATCATTATATACGCTAACCCCCCCACCCCCACCCCCTCTTCATCGTGTCACGTCTAAACCGGAACCCCTTTTAACCGTGTTCCTCTAAACCGGAACCCCTCTAACCCGTGTTCTTCTAAACCGGAACCCCTCTAAACAAGCATGCATTCAACATACACACAATAATTTACAGGTGGATTGGGTTGGCAGCAGAAGCTTATTAGACCCCTCTCCAAACATATACACTTTACAGTATTACAAGTTGATTGTAATTAGTTAAACATGATTATGAGTTGAGTTGCAGCGTTATAAATGCAATACAAAAGAAAAGAAAACACATTTGTTGGGAGAACACGTGTTCGAAGAATGGTGGATAGTGCTTAGTTGTCAAAGCGTTTTGTGGATTTGATATATTGATACACGTTTTTAAAGATCAAGGTATTGGTTTCAAGTGAAAGATCTGTATGACCATATAGCAATAAATTGGTTGAACATTGGATATTTGGAGGTAGTAACGGGGCCATTAAACCTAATAGAACTTCTCTTGGGCGGTAAAACGTTGACGTTGTAGTAAACAGTGAGTGTTATTTTCTACTAGTCCACATTGGCAATTTGTGGAGTCTACACTGTTTTTGGAGAAAGATGATCTTTCAGACAGCTACTTTCCGTACGAAGACGAGTGTGTAAAACTTGTAACTTTCTAGGGTCTGTGAAGTAGTAGGGCGGTACGTTGACTGTCGGATAGTGGTTCAGTAGCATACGTTTAACAATGTCAAGTGATTGGGCGTTCCTCAAGGATTCAGACAATTCGTTCCCATTAGCTTAGCGTGGATGGAAAAAACGAGTTGTAAAATATATTCGTCCATGCATGAACATTATGCTGATGTGAAGAGTCATGTAAAGTCAACCAGAAGTTCTGTACCACCATTTTAGTGATGAAACTTGACCCTAAGATGTTCCATTTGCTACTGTCCTCTGTAAGTTAACTCAACGGTTAAAATGAATCACTCAACAGATTCTGTCTGGCTAGCACACTTGAAATAAACAAAAACACCCTGTAACCTTTAAAAGCTCATACATGCTCATACATACCTTTTTTTATAATGAAAACAAAATCATTATGCTAGATTGAAAACAAAACAACCAACTTCAGTTACTAGGATGTTGGTTTGTAGGTGATGGTTGTTTATACATATAGTTTCAATAATGAATGCGCCGCTCGTTGACTTCACATTAAACGTATTGTTTGATTGAATATACAAATCAGGCGGTACCTAAACAATGGACGCCCATAGGGAAACCACTGTTATGTGGAAATAATACGAATTGCAGCATTGACAAAAACATTAAAAAACAGATGTAAGAAACAATTTAGCTATATACGTATATGTCAGACTCATTGAATATAAAAAAAGAGGACACAATTCCAGTAATGCGATTGTCTGCGGGTCCTGCGGCTAGTAGAACGTCTGATTCTCTTACCTGAACAATTCATGTGTCAATAAAAAATATAATGACAATTCTATTTCAATATTTAGTTATATGTTGTTTCGACTAGATACTTACGACAGTGTATGTATGCATTAGATATCATAATAGTCGTTAATTACGCCGTGACGTCTAATCAGAAAAGACGTTACAATTCAGTGCGGCATAATAGGTTACACTCACAGGACGTCGTTATGTAAACTCGTCATGTATTGGTCCATTTGAAATAACAAGCTTCCAATCAAATTATTGGTTTCGTCGGTTATTTTGTTCAATTGACCAGACGGTCGTTAAGCACAGGCTTGGCTATTTTCATATGTTGTTTTGTTTTTGTTTATGTACAGATGTAACTGCTATGAGATTGGAGCCAGGAGAGACTACGACTGGGGCTACAAACATTCTGGGACTCGTGGTATTCTCCGTGCTGATGGGTGTCATACTAAGTCGTATGAAGGCCAGAGGCAAACCACTCGTAGACTTCTGTAGCTGCCTCGCCGAGTCTACCATGAACATCTTCGTCATCTTCATTTGGTAAGTATCATGTTGTCTAATCGTCATTGTTGTGAATAGTTTGTGTAGTTGGTAGTACATGTCATACCATTTTAGTCAAATCAGCATTTCCCGTACAGTTTCAAATGAGTTCTTTTTTGTTCCAACTTCCGTTATTTGGCTAAACGTTTGCAAAGAGAAGAAGTTGAACAACCCAAAATATGCTGACAAACGAAACCGTTTAGATAAAAAACCACAGCCATTACTGTCTTTAAATTCAGTCTTCAAACTTTACTTTGTACTTTAAAGTTCACCCCTGACAGTCTGTGTGACGTGTAAAGCAATATTTTCGTTTGGCCAAATTTAAGGAGAAAGGAAAAATCTCATCTCACAACTTTTATTGGACTGTATGTTAATAAATGTCAAAGTTTTGGAGAGCCGGTATTGTTTCTTCAACGGTTAAGGATCCAAGAGACTTCGAAGATGCACCAAACCTTTTAGTTGACCAATCAAAACGACGTTTACATGCATGCGCTGCGTTGATTGTAATGTTATCTGTGTAACTTTGCTTCTGATTGGCTCACGGATTGTGACGAGATTGTACGAAAACTACCGAGAAGTTAATACAATGGCGTACCTTAAAGTCCTTAGCTCGCATTTCCCCTCGGCTTTCTTTTCCCATTAAAACAAAAACCCTTGCCCATTAAAACTTAAAGAAGATTTACGAGCCTCGGTATTGTTATTGTAGCTGAGAAAAGAAAAGATTCCCTTGGGTTAGATGGGAAATTGATATACTGGTTTTATAATGTAACAACAACCGCGATGAAGACTTGTAAATATTTAACGTGTTTTTCACCGTGTTCTCAAATCAGCTCACAATTCTTAATCCTTTAAGGGAAAAAAGATCCCCTTCTGTTCTTTTGACACGAAAGTGGTGTTAATACGCTAGACAATGAGGGCTATATTGATTCTTTATAAGAAGGAGCCGCCAGCAAGAAAGTACTTGGTGAGGGAGAGTAAATGAGTTGTTATGATAGATGGGCAAAAGTGGAAAGACGAGATTTGTTTCGTTATAGCTTACAGTATGTATACATATTCCGTATAAGGATACAAAGATGAAACACACAGCTTAAATTTAACGTTTAATGAACAAGCTGTTTTACCAATTTTGCATTCCAGCACTAAACCTAAAACCGAGCACAAGTCTACAATGTTCATGTTCTGTGTTTATAATTAACATCAAATCAATATCATTAAAATTGAAGAAGAAAAGAACAGTCGTTCATTAAAGATAGTGCACGGTCTTTCTTGTGGAATAAACAAGACATTTGTTAATACGAACTTCTTAGAAATATAAAAAAAACAAAATCGATAAGTAGAGCATAACAAGGAGAATAAATACCGTCAAAATAAAACAAATGTCTCAGATTGTTTCTCAAAATCACATAATTTATTGACAATAAGAAAACTTGTTATAACAAAAACAATGTGTCATTTTTAGCATTGCGGTATATGAGTATTTTCAACTTAGCTCTCTTTGCCAATCAATATAGCGTCTTAGCCAAAATGGCAACAATGGTAGCTAGTTCATCCTGTAAAAATACCAGGGAATAGTAGGGATTTAAATAAACGATGACAGTAATATTTATAACCGATTATTTCACGAGCACATGCAGTGAGAAAACCAGCGTTGATCAAGGAACACGACAACACAAACAGCGGATATATCCTCTGATTTGTTGCATGTATGCACGCAAGATGCTGTCTTTGATGGTCCCATGTGATGCTGTATTGTAATTCTGCTGATGTAGGCATACTGCGGGTCACGTGATGGTTCCACCTACTATATGACGCTGTGTGATGCAAACACATCGCAGACTCTATTCAAACCAACGTGGAAAATATAGTTTTGCGATTTGATCCACACGGAAGTAGAGACGCATGCGTGTTTCAATTCCATTCCGGATACAAGAATACGCCGTCATAAACTGCGATAAGATATGTACTTTGTACCTTTTTCTTGTTTTGATCGATATCTGCAACACGCATATAGTTTTATCTGCCCGCGTAGTAGAAGCACCAATTAAAAGCGATGTAATTTGTGAAAGACTTTAGTGCTGAATGAAGAGTTGAAAATAACTTGATGAAAGTACTTCGTCGAGTGTAAAGACATCCCTACATAACACAATCATGATGCTCTCCGTTATTGGTATGCGTTTGTCGAGTCTAATCTGGTCAGATGTGCTAGTACTGACGTGTAAAGACGCTCTCTATGTTTTACAGGTATTCCCCCATTGGTATTACATTCCTAATC
>ENA-OREC01002283-OREC01002283.1-marine-metagenome-genome-assembly--contig:-NODE-2283-length-10459-cov-13.545078_pt1 | contig 10459 bp, 6 predicted proteins | sample MGYA00248626_ERZ508543 | MGnify/ENA primary metagenome ERZ508543 (study PRJEB26211, sample SAMN05518279) | marine metagenome | isolation source: Puget Sound, Washington, USA | host: Bankia setacea...
CGCTGTAATGCACGGTCTCGCTGTAATGCACGGTCTCGCTGTAATGCACGGACTCGCTGTAATGCACGGACTCGCTGCAATGCACGGACTCGCTGCAATGCACGGTCTCGCTGTAATGCACATACTCGCTGTAATGCACGGACTCGCTGTAATGCACGGACTCGCTGTAATGCACTGACTCGCTGTAATGCACGGACTCGCTGTAATGCACGGTCTCGCTGTAATGCACGGTCTCGCTGTAATGCACGGACTCGCTGTAATGCACGGACTCGCTGTAATGCATGGACTCGCTGTAATGCACGAACCCGCTGTAATGCATGTTTATGGTCACAAGATATATATGTGTGTAAATATTGAAATTTGTTATTGTTACATTACTATATGAAAACAAGAGTTACGTTGTAGGCTGAAATCATATGCTATGTTGTAATGACACTAAAATCAAACAATATTTTCTTTATATAAGTTATTTCAATATATATACTTTTCAGGGCTCTAAACTTTTAAACACACATATAAAACTTAAAATTTGAATAGGTCACTGCAATCCATGCTCTAACTGTATGAATGGTTGCATTAGCTCAACAAATATATCTATGCTTTCACATGTGCTGCAGTAATTAATGAATTGATGTACTATTATATATGCTGTATTAAATCATTGTTGTGTATTGTTGTGTCTTTTCAGGCTGATACTCCCTGTACACTGTATTACCTGAGAGACAGCAGTAAGTACATGTTGTATTATAATATAAATAATAGATTTAGCTTAGATTTATTAACTAAGGGAATTGAGCGATACAGAGATTATACCAATACATGTATACATATTTTCCTTTTCGACAGTTATCAGGCGTTCAGGTATTGTTTAAGATATTGTCACTTTACAGATTTGTATTCTTAATTGGATTAAATTTGCTTTGTTGCATTGTTTCCAATTTTAATGGGAAATATTTTAATCTCAAAGCAAGATCACTTGATTCAGGGGAGACTGCATGCAGTAGTAATAAACAATTCCTTTTATCAATCTAGATATAGCAGATTATACACATTTGCATTGAATTAGTCTGTAAGCTCAGTTATGATCGAAATAGAACGTATTCGTTAAGACTCTTACATTAACTGTACAAATAACACCATCATGACAAATAAACAATTGCTTTGTTTCCATGGTAACCGGGGTCAGTACGTGATAACAACCAGAACTATTGATGTAATTAATGTTAGTGTGTTAAATTGTTTAAGTTTATAATGTACTAGCTGTACATGAATAAAGTTTTCCAAGAAAAATGATACGGAATTTTCTTATGTATACTGTACATCGTACAATGCTACAATTAAAATATAGAAGTACTGTTAAGATCACTACTTTAGATATACTCTAGAGTGATCCAAGTATAACGTCACATATATAAAACAACAACGGTACAGATTGGCAGGGTGTTATTATACAGTTGACACAGCAGTACATTTGTATATATATATACGATCTATACTCCATGAGTTGTTATTTCGTATAATTCTTAATAAGAAAAGTTTAAGAAGTCAATCATTAAGCAAGCCTTTTGAATCATATATCCCATTTCTTTCCTTTGAGACCAAATCCTATCAGCTTTAAAATTAGACAAAAGAGAAGTTGTCAGTCTTAGAAACCCTCAAATAAAAGTAAGTACTAATTAATAGAGAAACTGTCATTATATAATTATATACAATTTTTAGTATACACATCTAAAAATAGTTCAACCAAGGAATGTGGAAGTTTGTTTTCTTTTATACAGCTCAAATAATTTAAGTGACTACACCATTATTTTAACTGTATTGTGGCAGCATTCTGATTTGTACAAAATGCTTAAAAGCGAATATATAAATCAGTACATGTTAAAAGTTACTTCATGTTCCTGGTGCATATTAAAAGGAGCTTCACTGACTCATTTTGTTTTTCAAACTTTATATTACATTAGAAGTTTTTTTCCTCCGTAATTCTAGCTTTCAGTATGGGACAAAATATTTCACAATGTTTTCAATTTCAAGTTACGGTTCAGCTCATAAATCTGTGAACTGCTTTACAGTTTTGCTACAGGTAGTTTTTGATGAATGTCTAAAGTATGCGTCAATATAATAAAATCTTGTAATAGATGTAAACTGAGACTTTCTATAGGGGTACGAAAATATGCACAGCTTTTGTGAAATGTGAAGAGTGCACGTTTTTAACATCTGAATTTGTTTATGCATCTATAATATGGTCTGAAATCAATGCCTATTTTGTCACTGGCAATTTAATGCTGGATGTGGGTACTTTAGTTTAACATCGTATATTATTACAAACTCACAGCTATTATGTTATAGTCATTAAGTTTGTTTCGAGATCCAGTTTCCATTTATTTTTTGTTTGATAGCATGATAAAATAAATAATGATATTTAATAGTATAACGTTTTTTACATGGCCGTATAAAAGGGAAAGTAAATTACTTGTCATAAGCTTTGCATCAATGTTGACGCATTATATACAAGCATCATTAAACAAATTGGTATCTTATTTTAAAACAGACAAACATTTTTGGTCAAGAACATTTCAATGGGATAAGCCTGTAGTATGATATTAAAACTTACCCACTCTTGTTTATCCCCCAACTCTCACAAGCTCACACACGCACACACACACACACACACACACACACACACACACATGCTGTACTCTCAAATACTTCCATACACACACTACTTCAGCTGGGCTCTTTTTAGACAATATTTATTTAAAATTGGACGAACTAGAGCCAGCCCATTTCTCATAACACACTGGCAATCTCTATCCATTCATACCATGACACACTCTATCGTATGACACTTTTGGGATAAGGGATTAATTGTATGATATGCCAGTGTAGCCTGTAATTTTCTGAAATACAATTTAGATCATTTTTCATATGCCAACTGTAATAACTGCATAGCATGAGTTGAACAACCGATGGTATAGTACATGTTGACATCGCAGGAGTTTTTTCTTTTAGGAGTTTATTGCAATTAAAAAGAGCGATCATATGTCACTATAATTAATGAAGGTTTGAGAAAATTTCGATGTCCCAGGCTGTCTTAATCACCAAACATTACAAATTTAACGTAATAAAACTGTGGCGAGAGGATTTGATTGGTTAAGGTTTCGTTTCTGAGTTTGTACTGGGATTTGTTTCATTCCGAAATAAGTAATCTTTTATTTAACTGTGTTGAAAATAGTAGATTTATGTTGTTGTTTTTCCTAAATATATATGGAGGTTATAAATGATCATTGTTTAACCATTGTTTTGAACTAGTATGTGTACTGTGTCAGATAAGATTTAATCATATACAATAATATCCTTGAGAGTTTAATCTATCAGCTCATGCAGTATTCAGTTTTAATCATGTCGCTTAATTTCAGATTTAATGAAACCATATTTTAGAGATAAGAGCATGATTGTATAAAAGTTTGGCCGAAACTATTCATTGGTATTATGATTATTAAGTGTGCTCAATAGATATGCATTTTCTGCAATATTAAAGAACATGTTTACACTATATTGTGCATGATTAAAGTTTGAATGAAATTGTTACTTCACAAAGACATTTTCAATAATTTAAAACTTGAGCCAAATGACAAGTCGTATGTCACCTTCACCTACATTTAGTGACTGAGGTCAAAACAGGGTATATCTATTGTGTTACTAACTCACTAAGACGTTATTTCAGTCATACTCACAAACAGTCACTCCAGCAAACAGACAATCAGACTCACAAACAGTCACTTCAGCAAACAGACAATCAGACTCACAAACAGTCACTCTAGCAAACAGCCAGTCAAGCTAACAAACAGTCACTCTAGCAAACAGCCAGTCAGACTCACAAACAGTCACTCTAGAAAACAGCCAGTCAAGCTCACAAACAGTCACTCTAGCAAACAGACAATCAGACTCACAAACAGTCACTCTAGCAAACAGCCAGTCAAGCTCACAAACAGTCACTCTAGCAAACAGACAGTCAGACTCACAAACAGTCACTTTAGCAAACAGCCAGTCAGACTCACAAACAGTCACTATAGCAAACAGCCAGTCAAGCTCACAAACAGTTACTCTAGCAAACAGCCAATCAGACTCACAAACAGTCACTCTAGCAAACAGCCAGTCAGACTCACAAACAGTCACTCTAGCAAACAGACAATCAGACTCACAAACAGTCACTTTAGCAAACAGCCAGTCAGACTCACAAACAGTCACTTTAGCAAACAGCCAGTCAGACTCACAAACAGTCACTTTAGCAAACAGACAATCAGACTCACAAACAGTCACTCTAGCAAACAGCCAGTCAAGCTCACAAACAGTCACTCTAGCAAACAGCCAGTCAAGCTCACAAACAGTCACTCTAGCAAACAGACAATCAGACTCACAAACAGTCACTATAGCAAACAGCCAGTCAAGCTCACAAACAGTCACTCCATAAACAGACAGTCAAGCTCACAAACAGTCACTCTAGCAAATAGACAATCAGACTCACAAACAGTCACCCTAGCAAACAGCCAGTCAAACTCACAAACATTCACTCTAGCAAACAGACAGTCAAGCTAACAAACAGTCACTCTAGCAAATAGACAGTCAGACTCACAAACAGTCACTCTAGCAAACAGCCAGTCAAGCTCACAAACAGTCACTCTAGCAAACAGCCAGTCAGACTCACAAACAGTCACTCTAGCAAACAGCCAGTCAGAATCACAAACAGTCACTTTAGCAAACAGCCAGTCAAGCTCACAAACAGTCACTTTAGCAAACAGACGATCAGACTCACAAACAGTCACTCTAGCAAACAGCCAGTCAAGCTCACAAACAGTCATGCTAGCAAACAGACAGTCAGACTCACAAACAGTCACTTTAGCAAACAGACAGTCAGACTCACAAACAGTCACTCTAGCAAACAGACAATCAGACTCACAAACAGTCACTTTAGCAAACAGACAATCAGACTCACAAACAGTCACTCTAGCAAACAGCCAGTCAAGCTAACAAACAGTCACTCTAGCAAACAGCCAATCAGAATCACAAACAGTCACTCTAGCAAACAGCCAGTCAAGCTCACAAACAGTCACTTTAGCAAATAGACAGTCAGACTGACAAACAGTCACTCCAGCAAACAGACAGTCAGACTGACAAACAGTCACTCCAGCAAACAGACAATCAGACCCACAAATACATGTAGTCACCTTAGCAAATAGACAGTCAGACTGACAAACAGTCATTTTAGCAGACAGACATTCAGACTCACAAACAGTTACTCTAGCAAACAGACATGCTTAAATAATAACAGACAGAAAAAAAACATAGACAAACTCTTTAGACACATCAATGTCATGTTGGGACAAATGTGTCAACAGATGGCAGACAGATGGACAGATGGAAAAAATAATCCTGTATGCTTTTCTGTCAGACAGGGATCAGCTCTTATCAACATTGATACACGGTCCAGGAAATGCATGTGAGGACTCCAATTGTGATGCAGAGTTATACACTACAAAACCTGAAACTATTGGCAAACTTAGCAACAACACAATCATACAAGGTCTAACTGTTAAACCTCAAAACTTTCTGGCTTCATCACATCAGCGCACCTGGAAAATTTATGAACACAAGTTAAATGGTGAATTTTGGTGAAATAGAAAAATTTGGTGCCTATATTGATCTGGGAAATATGACATAAGATTGTTAATTATAGGTTGTGCAATTCTTTTCCATGAATTTCACCGCCTTTGCCAATACTGACCGAAAGACAAAAAAAATGAGAACAAATTTAAATGACACAATTTAACAAATGCCTCAAAATTATTATTAGCAATTTGGAACACCAGTTAGTTCTAATTGTTTTCATAAGCTGTGGCACCTATGGACTTAAATAAAATATTTTTGTTTTATACAAAATGTAATTAAATATAAATCCACATTAGCTGGTTTATCTGTTATCTGGCGGTCACTTCCTAGGGTTGGCCAGTCTCTGCAGACACGACAGGCAACTCAGATTGGCTGAATTTCCATCCAATAGGAAAGCTTCTAGCATTCACAGATCATTAAGAGCGTTTTATATTAAATCTTACAAGGAAACATTTATTTATTAATATATCGCTGGCATGAATAGGGCTCCAATTTCAAACGGTTAATGCCACAAAAACTGGGCAAATAGAAGCATTACTTACCGACAGTTTCTATAAATTGGATATTTTGTCATACAGGTTAATAGCAATGTGAAGAGATCCTGTCAAAGGTATTCAATATTGAGACTCATATATATCATTTATTGAGCTTTGTTCAAACCATACTTGGGAGTAGGTAAAGATAAAAATGGGCTAGATAAAATAGACAAAAATCGAGGTTTAGAAGAATAAGGTTGTATTTTAACTCACTTTTATCTGTCTATATTTAATCGTGTATGTCTATTTGACAAATAAAGCCATACAGTGCTCTTAAAGACTGGCACACTTCACAGGTAAGAGCAAATGCAAATGACAGATATTTACAAATATATGATTTACTGGTTTTTAAGAAGGGAGTAAATTGTAGTTCATATGTTAATGATAAAGAAATATCAGTGCATACTTTAAACATGTTTTATCTTTATGTTTATAAATATGCTTTTGAATGGACAATTTTTAGTAATGATTGTGGATTAATTGTCAGTCAGTAGTAAAAATGAAAACAGTCAAGTGATATAGGAAGTCATGACTCCAATACTCATTGTTAAAATATTAGTAAATAGCGTAAGTTAATTAATGTCCTTTAGACAGTAGGATTAATCTGTCAAGTTGGTAAACAAACTGAATCTAGCACACATTGCACCTCAACCTTTGACCGATAACTAATAATAGCTTCCTTACTGAGAAATTAACTCATACACTTTTTCTATAAACAGAACTTGAAATTAAGCTGATTAAACTTGATCTCAACACTAAATGCATTGATATTCTGACTTTAAACATTAAACTAACTTACACACATTCACTATTTTACGGAGAACTTATAATATGCCATGTTTTATAGTAAAATGTTATAGAAAATTGTTAAATCAGGCATCACAGTTTATAAGCCACACTACCGATCCCAATTACTGTTTTGAATAACAATAGAATAAAACATATTCCTAAACACAAAACTTCAATCTTTGCATAATGTACGCTTTTAGTCACTACTACAACCAGTTATAGTTGAGTTTTTCTTGTAAGGGTGTTATGATACGCCCCCTTCTATACATGTGACATATTTATAACAGGATCTGGTTTAATTGAACCCTTTAGTAGTGTAGTGTCTCTACTGTTGATAACTAGTAGTTATAAGCAAGGACTTCAAAGTACTAATCTATTGTTATTTTATTGCATTACTATAACACAAGTTCTTTTCCTTCACATTTTTAGAATATTCAACTAGTATGTAATTACGTATATGTTCTGTTAAATGTGTGTGCTTGAGTCAACATTCTACATAATTATTAAAGGGACCACTCCATCTTCCGTTTATGATCCGATATGTCATCTGAGCATATTACATCGTCACACTTGTTTGTCCCAATACTTGAGCACTTTTGTGTGGTTCTCGTTCCAGTTTATAATCACTTCCTCAATCACTTTGTTTGTGAATGAATGACTTAAGCAGTTGTTTATACTATAGTTCCATGAAAAGTCTTCAGTATGACGTACTTGCATTGTTGTGGGTTGTTTTCAATAAAACGAAATTGTTTATCCACCGCCACAGAGTGGGGAGGGGATTACAGGAATGCACTTCGTCCGTCCGTCAGTCTGTCCGTCTGTCTGTCTGTAACTTAATTTACGTATGCATTGATGGATTACCTTCTAACTTGGTACAAATGTTTTCTTCATTCAAACGATGTGCATTGACCTTGACTCAGATCCATACCTCAAAGGTCAAGGTCACACGAGACATTTAAAGGTCAGAGTACACATGCTCGTGCTCAAGCTAACTTATGTATGCATGGATGGATTACCATCTAACTTGGAACAAATGTTGTCCCCATTGAAATGTGATAATATATTTATAACATCTGTTTTCTCTTCAAAAGCAGTAAAACAATTTTATGATATCACCACAATATATATGTATCACTTTATTGAAAATACTTTAAAGGCTTGCTATTTTATCGATGTTACAAATCAAGGACTCATTTTCCTTCATTTTTTAGCCAAAATAACCTTAACATTGATCTTACCTACCCTACACACAATCTGAATAACTTGAACAAATATCCTTCTATAACATGTTCATATATCCAAGAATATTTAGGTTACCAATCAAACAACTTGTATTTCCTATTTTCCCATTCTTGACCAGTGGTAGTGTACAATTTTGGTCAGGTTCAACGTACCAGTCAGGTTGAGAGAAAAACAAAATGTTCTAAAAAAAACAACGGCGGGGGATTATAGCCATCCCTTGGACTGCCTTGATGAATATATATATATGTTACTTTGAAATTGTGCGCACTATATTTTGTAGGTTTATTGGGCAAGCTATTAAAGCACATTAGTTTAGATATATCAACACAATTACCATTAATGATACAATTAATGTACATGTACTAATTTGTTAATGCTACTTTGAAATTCCTAAAAGTAAATTAAGTGAATATGTGATCTTTTTGAAGAATAATATATGAACAACAAAAAATGATTTGAAACAAATAGAAATTGTTCTACAGCTAGTCATGATAAAGTAAAACAATTATAGCTTAAAAAGTAAGTTTACACAAGAAATTAGTCTTCTAATTCAGGGGTTTTAACATGATTGTTCAACCCCTTCCCACACAACATCTCAAAATTACTCCATTTTATTTTTGTATTTTAAAAGATGATTTGTTAGAAATTTAAAAGATGATTTGTTAGAAATTTAGTGTAGGAGGTAGTTTGAATACCTATATAGAGAGATGTCCGCCTGTATGACTTCATTGTCCTCTCACTTTATAACAGTTAATTTTCCATCTTAAACACCTTTTGCACAATCTGTTTCTTAATTCACACGTCATGTATTTGATACCACAGTATATTGAATGATTGGGAACAATGATAGAACATTCAGGCAACCTCTTCAATTTCACGCAATTCAAAGTTACTTTTTTAGACTTTATATTTCAGATTGTTTTTACAAATATAATGGTTTAATTTTGTTACATGTTGAAATGGCTTAAGCAATTAATGCATATCTTAATGCCCTAACTCATTAGATTCTGATGCACAACTAAGCAGTAAAATTATATACATAGGAGTATAAAAATGATCAAACGTGAAATGAAGTTTTAGGTAAGATAATTTTGTCTTTATTTGGTTATGAAAAAAAATGTAATTGTTGAAGTTTACTTTTTATTAAAGAAAACTGATAAAAGAAAACTGAATACAATTTACAAACAAATTTCAGGCTGAACACAGATGGTATATAATATACATGTACCACTACATAATAGTATGGGCTTTGAATATGCAACACTAATTCTTGATAACAGTCTTACTGTCAACACTTAATTGATTGTTTATATAGTTAAGGTGTTGGAAAAGTTTAAACTCAGAGGATTTGTTTACTTTTATTTAACTTTCAATAGACTTATTTCTTAAGGTACCAAAAACACCATCTCTATTGTTTCTGGAAGGTATATATTGATAAGAAGTTGGCAGCAGCTATTTAATGGCCTTGTGGAACACAAACTATAATCAACAGCATGGCCACAATAAGAACAAAACTCATTACAAAATAATGGTTGTCTTCGTTTTTACAGTAATACAATGACAATATCGAAGTGATTATGTGATGCACTCCATTTATAAATAGAGATGAAAATGTTTTATTTCTGTAAAAACTGTCCGATATAGAGTGTGCAAACTAAAACAGTTGTCTGTATTTTTACCAACATAACTGCTGGTATAATGAATTGATACAAGCCATGCTATTGACCCAACACTGCATTATTTAAAATTGGTTTTTAGATAACAGGCTCATTATGAAGTGCTGGGCAAATAAATCACTGAGTATTGTTGACTTCAGTTTCCAACGCAGGCACTTTTAATAGAAAAACATGGACACCTTTGTTTAGATTAGACTTACAGGTGGGATAATTGTCTAAGGGCATCAGGTTCTATGGTGTAACAGATTGAGATAACACTATATAATGTACTTTATGCAGCATTACATCTATAAACCCTCTTAGTCTGGTTTCCTATAACTTATAGAACACTTCAAATAGTACAAAGTGATAAGGGTAGCTTATCCAGACTATATTTAACCCAGGCAAATTTTGACGGTCAGTAACCATGAACTTAGTAACCATGATAGTTCCTGGTAGTCCATGGTAGTCCATGGTAGTCCACGGTAGTCCGTGATAGTCCATGGTAGTCCATGATAGTCCATGATAGTCCATGATAGTCCATGATAGTCCATGATAGTTCCTGGTAGT
>ENA-OREC01002284-OREC01002284.1-marine-metagenome-genome-assembly--contig:-NODE-2284-length-10458-cov-12.119642_pt1 | contig 10458 bp, 2 predicted proteins | sample MGYA00248626_ERZ508543 | MGnify/ENA primary metagenome ERZ508543 (study PRJEB26211, sample SAMN05518279) | marine metagenome | isolation source: Puget Sound, Washington, USA | host: Bankia setacea...
CTGGGATCTACATGGCACTGTCATAACACGTCACATAATTCACCATGTACATTTACATTGTCACTGGGATCTACATGGCACTGTCATAACACGTCACATAATTCACCATGTACATTTACATTGTCACTGGGATCTACATGATTATGATTATGCTATACTGGATTGACATATTAAACAGTGTAATTTAATCATATTTGGAACTGTCAACCTCTCTTTCAATGTCATGTATTCAAATGTGCCAGACGATATCTTACTGAAGCCAATTGATCTAAGTACTAATTGTGCAACAAGACAATGATGTGAGCTCATATTACATAACATATTATGAGTGTCTACTGTATATCTGGAGCTTCAGTACATTTACATGTTGTACGCTGTGTTACTGTGTCTGATGAGTTGACTCCAGCTCAATAGTAGCGTACAAATATGCGTGTGACAATAAATAATATTGCACATAAAAGTATAGATGTCATACAAAATTATCAGTGATTCATTATTTAGTTAGCTATCAAGTATACATCTTATTTTGTCTATATGTTCTTTGTTAAATAAATATGTTTAATCTGTTTTGAGATAAAAAGCAATCTCACGTTGTTGTTGTTATTGTTGATGTTGTTCTTGTTGTTTTGTTGTTTCGCACTGTATTAAAACATTGGGATGATATTCTCATAATTCTGACATCGTACTTAGAAGGGAAAGTCTGCGTTCTATGTGTTGTCAATCAAAGTGATGCTTATAGTTTTAAGTTCAGTGATACAATATTGAATTCCCCTAAACAAGGACTATTCCTAAACGAGAGTAGTAACACATCACTTTGTGAAGGAAATATTCAAACACCATCTCAATAAAGTAATCTTTTGATGTTAATTTATTGTAATTAATCGACACGAGTTTGAAAAGGCAGGTTTGTTCCTAGTTCAGGTATGTTACTGAAAACTTGCAGCTGGTTAGAGTTTCAATGAGAATACGCCACGTGCCTGGTAATGCCCAATTTGTAAGCAACAGCACGAGACCAATGACGTCACCAAGCACCTGCTACATTCTTCCCGCCATACTCCAGCGTTATTTAGTCGTCTGAGATGTACCTAAATGGCCTCCGCAATGTGACCGATTTTGCCTTTCATAAAGAGAGAAAATGATTTTAATATTCCCAAACATATGTAATGTATTGTGTTACAGATTATATTCTAAAATAACAAATAAATAAATGTCTGTTTGTGCATGTTGGTCAAATGTATGGGGTCAACAAAAATACAATCAACTCTATTGTCCTTGTTTTAAATTAGATCAATACATGTCTTATTCTATCAACATGGATTGGATTGCTTAAATCATATGGTAATATTCTTCTTGCTTTGGATACACATTCGCAATTTTGTTCTACCCGATTGCTTTCAATTTGTATAAAACAGCTACTATACCATAAACACATGGGAAGGCTACTTGTGTTTTAGAAGGGACATATATCTAAATATATCCAGTGGCCTGAACTTATGAGCAAACATGGTTTACTGTTGCAAGTTAACACATTCAATTAGTTGACAACTAAAGTATTCCAATTTGGCATCATTGGCACTCAACGTTGACATCTCTGAAAGGTTTATTGTTTGCTTGGTCGTGTTTAACAAATATTGGAAGTTTCGTAATATTGTTCGCTCTCTATGGTCATTTGTATTAATTTCCTGTATCTAATTGAACATAAGTTGCATTATGTTAAAATAAATTACCAGTATTTACGCTGCTGTTATGTCACAGACGGAGTTCAATTGACTGTTGGCACTGAACGCGGGCCGACGTTGTGCGCTTATAGGATTTGACTTGTTCAAACAATGTATTGGACATCAGTGTAAATAGAATTTCGGAGTTAGGACCCCATTTGGTATATTATTTGCCTGGTGGTTTCATTCATATCTAGGTGTAAACTTTTTACCTTTCACCTCACAAGCCCGATTCGAACCCTTTGATTTGTGGTTATTTGTTAAACCATAGATCTAAATAGTCCACTTCAACCGTGTTATTTCTGTTCATTCTTGAGTATAAACTAATAGACACAACTTGCACCAGTAAGAGCTTTAATGAAACCACCCACGCTGTCCATGAGTGCTAGGTTATAATGATGCTGCACTAATTTAATAATAATACAATACAAAAGCTCCAAACAAATCAGACAAGCAAAAACCACCGTGGTTACTGTCTATATTGACATTATACAGTTTAGACTATTAGCTTCTACTTCGTGTTGACAGCAACAATAAGACAGTGGCGATATATGTTTTGGCCACTGCTGGTAAATCTCGTGAACATTATAACATGGGTGTGCGATAGAATGGATTCATATATCAACGTTACTTTGGACCTAAACACATCTTGTTAACCTACATTCATATTCCACCTCTCACACAACCTGCAACTATACAACGTACTCGCGACATATTCTTTTCAATCTATTTCAAAGGCAATATGTGTTCTGCCTATTCGTTCGTTCGTTCGTTCGTTCGTTAGTTCGTTAGTTCGTTCGTTCGTTCGTTCGTTCGTTCGTTCGTTCGTTCGTTCGTTCGTTAGTTCGTTCGTTCGTTAGTTCGTTCATTCGTGTGTTTGTTAGGTAAGCATGGTTATATTGTATAAGTGCTCTTAAGTGTCACTTATAGATAGAAAAAAAGTATTACTTTTCAAGTATGACGTTATTGAAAGATGCCATTGTCAGTACATTATATTATCGTACAAGTTTCCAGAAATCCAGATATTTCCTGCCATAAACCAGATACTACGAATATTCTGATTGGTTAGAATTGTTTGGTCGTAAAACTCATAGAGAGCTTTTGTCCAAATGAACATCATTGACATGTTCATTCATAAACCGATTTCATGGGATAAAATCCGGTGCTTTGCGTTAATTACATTTCACTGAGTTCATATTGTACTCTTGTAAAGGTGTGAAAATTCAATACAAATCATTAAGTGTTCCATTGCGACTGTAATCAGAAATAGATCAGAGAGCGGGCTATTTTAGCGCACCGCGGGGCTCGGACAGGGTACAGCTGGGTTGGCGCCCGGGCCCATCCATCGCCTCTCAGCACCCTGTTGTAGGAAACATATCCATCAAACTAGCTAAAGCACTGCCATCTCACAACCACGATCTAATAATCCCACATATTCGCTACCCGAGTATTATATAAAATGCTAATTTAATACGATTACGAGACTAGTTTTCATAAAGTCATTAACGGCGAGAGCTTAATGAATAAAACCCAATAATCTATTAACATCTAAATTAAGTGATGGATGTGTAGATGGCTCAATAAATCAGCGAGCTACCCGGATGATAAATGTCATCAAGTCATAAAGTCACGTGGATAAAAACAAACTATTATCACTGATTTGAATGGTAGATGGCAAATCGAGCTACACCGCTTTCACTGTAATGCATTAATTAAACTTTTCTTTAAAGCGCTTCTTTTTTATACGAACACAATGTTGATTTCATATTTCATGAGAGAAATCGTTTCAGTACTAGTATTTTTGTTAGCGAATGCAAGTGTTTGCTGATAGATCGTCTAATCCATGCTAAGCCTCGTGTTTAAATGTTGCATATGCAAGTTGATAGTCCTGATCTCATATTGATTGTTCATTAAGTAAGCAACATTTAAGGCATCGTTAACTGCAAGGCAATTTCAGACGTATTTATGATATATGTGTTGATTGTTTATTTTGAGATTAACAAAACAGTTTGAGTTGTCTTTAACCTACAATATATCAATTGTTTTTAGTTTGATTGTGAATCTAGCAAATCATTCTCCTGGAACCAACCAATACTGAGCAAGGAGGGTAAAGTATATTGCTCAAGGACACAACTGGAGCACTTTGTTGGTGGATCGAACTCACATCGTATTCACTGAATAACAATTTGCTACAACAAAAGTAATATAGTATATACCCCAAAAAACAAATGCTTTGATAAATTAAGAACATAACTGCAAATCCATTTATACGTGCTTATACGTTTAGAAATATTACCTTCGTAAAACCTTTCTTTCTCGCTCACAGAAACACTTACATGAAAGGAAAATGTTGTATGTAAGAAGACAAGCTCGAAACACAACGCTTATGTTTATACCAAGGCTCCATATGTACACGTTGTTTGATTGCTATGTTTGAGTATATTGGTACAAAAAATATCCAATTACAAGAATGCATGCTAATCATGAACAGATAAACACCATGTTAACGGAAAGGTGATGAATGCATATTCAAGAGGTCAAAAGGCTCCATAGTTACAAATTCCTTTTAATTCCCTACGTTTAGATGAAATCCGCCGTTCATTTACCGCCATCTGTGACATACATGGGGATTTGTAATCATGTTTGAACTTTGTCCCGTCAAGGACCTTTGCCGTACAACCTCCATGACTCCAATAGGAACAAATGATGTTAATTAATATGATGATTTTCGGCTAATACTCGGCTGTTTCTTTAACTCGTATGTTATGATGATATGTGACAGCTGGATGGGATTTGTATCATTTGTGAAACATGGCTGGTCTAATGAGGGGTCGTCAGCCGTGTTACAAGGACGTTTCAGGGTGGTTACATTTGGGTACTGTTTCACTTCTAAGGTGAACCCTACTCACTCGTACATACCTGAACAGCAAACGTGTACTGGAACTATAGAGCAATTGGACTCAAAGCAGCAACCAGTGTACCATTCAACTCAACTACTGTATCATTAGTATCACATAATATTATGTTTCTTTCTAAGTCTAACATTAACATAAGTGTGAGGCATCAAACGTGTTGGCATTAAAAGAGGTCACTAAACATAAAGCATGTAGTATATTGACTCAAAAAGTGTAAGCATTCAACGCATTGGTCGAGCTCTAACTAAAGAGATTTAATACGGTAAAGTTCACGACAGGTTATTTTCGGTCCAAACAGCTTACATCAGTGTACATGTATTTGGGGCTCGTTATATGGAATAGCTCGCTTTTAAAACTTCTTGTTGGTCGTTCCCGAGTGTGTTCTAATTCTAGTCAGAAATGGTTGTCGAATAGTTGTTTTCTTTTCTTTTACAGTAACAATTGATATGCTAACATTTGCCAATTGAAGAATCCTAGATCGCATTTTGCAATAGCAATCAGTTTTTAAGGACGCTGTGGCAGCCAGAAAGGTCAGACCAATTTTCCAGCTCAGTGTTTTAGGTGTCTCGATTAACAAAACAACGACGTTATATCAGGGGTAAATATGACAACGTGCCTCCCATGCATAGAAACAACTGTCCATTTCATTCCATGTCACAAGCATAGACAAACAGACAGATCATATGGCGGAAGACTTTGTTTGTATGCATAGAGCACGGACAAGAGATAATTAAATGTCGACTAGGTTAAGTATTAAGATATTGCCTCAATTTTACACCAGAGTTATTCCTGAATTGGGTTTAATACGGTACGTGAGGTTGCCTGTCTCGATTTAATTAACCAAACAATTATTCCTACAAATTATTCAGGGATGACTTTGACGGGTGTCCATCTCTAATTGTCGGGACGGGACGAGACTTGTGTTCGGGATCCACCAGTGAGGGGACCATTTTTCGTTATCGTAGACATGTTTTGCGGGCATCAGAAAGCGGCCACAGTGAAGTAACTTTGAACACTAAGAGTAATTCCCTCTCTGGTACACTTCCACATGAATGGTTATGTTAAGTAACCGGAAGTCCATATTCTTTACATTTATTATTTATCAAAGTGTTTTATGTAATGTCAAGTCTGAAATTTAAAAATCTACAAATACAAATTGTTAACACTGGTTGATACTATACTTGTCATGCACTTTTGTAGTAAACCAATGTTCTGTCAAAATGTTCAAAGTGAAAGAAACCAGAGGCATATGATTAATATGGGAAATAAAACAAGAAGCTTCATTAATTCATTAACCGGTCATCATACCAGTGCCCTCTCTGCAACTCTACAATTTATTTGCTTCACCATTAAAACGAAATGTTTGAGAATTTATGATCGGAAATTGTTGATCTAGCCCAGCGTCCATCTGAAAGCCCTATAATTGCTCGCTGCAACATTTGAGTCCCATTGACACGAAGTTAAATTGATATTGTACAATTAATTTTACGAGATCAGAGATTAGTTTGATATAAAGAAAATATCACTATATCATAATGGCAACAAAGTGGTGTTTTCTGGCAATTATGGCCGTGTAAGTCGTATGTCTTCTTTACACCGACACTTGCCGCAATGATTGGCCCCATTGAACCCCCATTTATACTAATAGTCAGTAGAAAAATAGTTCCGCCTCACCGCGCACGACTACACTGTGTTACCTGCCGGAAGTTGACCAGAAAATTTAGGGCGTATAAATACACAATAGGAAGTGTCATGTGCGTGTTTGTTTTGATGCTGAGAGACACGCGTGACGTTTACACTGATGTGTTATGGGATGTAAAGTGGTGAGAACATGGTTTCAATTAAAACTACGTCGATTAATTGCTCTCGGTTATTTAATTTCCATGATATAAAGAAACATTGGTAATGGCAAATACTCAAAGATCTTGACAATTGAAGCATCAAATGGCGCGATACATAATAAGGATCGTTGAGCAAGATCATTTCTATCCTCGTATATTTTCTAGAGTTAAATGGAATTATTCACATTAACTTCTTTTATCGATGCACTAGTGATGTCTTGATCATTCTGCTATTCCAATAAAGTAAGATATACAGCGTTAGTAGCACATTACCATGGACTTAATGTCTTCATGAAACACTAGAATAAAGGGTTTGCACAGGGCTGTCTGATTAAAGGTTGACAAATTGCTCAGTCCCAGCCTCTCTCTATTGAAATGGTAAAATTACTAGTTTGGGAACACGAGGAATGTTGCTGTTTATACTGCTGGATAATTAGTCTGTCATTAGCCTGTCATGTTGTTGTTAAGCCTGGCTATTTGGGGGAAGTAACTACACCTGCCTGTTTGAGTACAAGGCCTGGTGGTAACGTATAGTCTAACTCCCCGGATCACCAACTTCCTGTAGGGTGTGGGGATGCGTAGATTTATAGGACGAGCTTGTCGTTTCGTTTGTCGAGATGGTAAACGAGCGTCATACCATGAGCTTAAAAATATTTGCTTCGTACGTCTACCCTGTTATACTTTCATCCTATGTTAGGCACGAACGTGAGTAGACAAGGTCAGCTTAACTAGAATCATCAAGTTCAGTCCGTATTGCCTGATTCCAAGATCCAATGATTTAACGAAAACTTGTAATTTAACAACTTGAACACGCTCTAAAGGTGCTCATGCAAGTGTCAATATTTTCATGAACAATACCTGAAAGTAACATCATGTTTCTGAAAGCACCATTCTAGTGAGCTCAAATCGTATACCAAAACAAAACTAAGCACCATCACTTGCCACGATTCATTCCAGTATAAACATCATTATGCTATATTTTGATGGTGACATGTACTTTTGACAGTTGACCTGTTTATGGATATAAAGTAATGTTAGTGAATAATAAAGTTAAAACAAAATTATACAAAAAAAGAAGTACATGTAGAACAACATCAATATATCAAACATGTGACCCTCATTCCTTGCCTTGCCCTGCCCGTACCTGTTATCCAACAATCAGGTGCCAAATCAACATATATTACCCGCACCTTTGGGCTATTTCGGAGCAATTTGTTTCTGTTAAACTCATTGCAGTCGTTTACTGGAGCCTATTTACGTACACACCTAGCATCAAACTAATAAGTGGAGGCAGTGCGGCAATTAAACTTCAAACGACGAGCTTCCTCACACATATTATCAGAAATAAAACGTTTAACACAAAAGCACTGTTTTAATTAATGCTTCGATTAACAAGATAACAGCTATAGATGTCTTCGAGCTAAAAGCTATTCCTGGTAGTTAAATCGTTTGAATGGAATCGTTATGCTAAATGTTCACAAATTTGTTGACATTGACATGGGTAATGAACACTTTATTTGCGCATTTTCAATAACATTTCAATTCATTACGCAAACTACTGGGAAATAGATTTCCGTACGTGCTCATTGAATCTTGCCCAGTTTATGGCCCCCACCGCGATGTTCGAAGTAATTGCGGCATTTTAAACTAAGAATTATGTGTTTTATAACGACGGCATGATTGTTTAGAACAGACTGTTAATGAGTGGCTTTGATAAATGTAGATTTTATATCAGATACGTTCTATTGCCTGCCACGGGTTCCGCTCAGCTGAAACAGGATGTACAACATTTAAGTCGTTAAGAACCAAAGGAGAATACAGGAGTTAGGTCTTTGATTAAATGAGCATGTAAATTTTACACAAAACTTGAAAAGGGTAACACATGAACGTATTACTATTGTGTCGAAGTACGAAAAGATGGCAGTGAATTTGAACCGTGTCCCTTTACTATGGCATACACAGTTCCAGGAGTACTGTGCATCAGACGACTAGAGAGCGTCAGCAGTCACGTGACCGTGCAAAATGGCGGAAAGTCGGTCGTATGGAAACAGACAAAGAACAACACACTTTTTTATGAAGAGTTTACCTGCTTAATTATTTTGACTTCAGTTGGTCCTGAAAAAAAGAATTGTAGCTACAAACGAGAACACAGATCTTACATTGATACACGACAATGGTTAGAATGGAGTGTAGATACTTATTTCTGCTATTAAGATTAAATTTGTATTCGTACACCACTGCGCTGTTTTCTGTCTTGAAAACGACATACGGTATGGACATTAGAGAGTGTGCCTACTATTTGGTTACGTCTCTGTTGGTTAGATTGTTGTTTTGTGAATAGTCTCAAACGCCGCAACATAGAACGATGGAAAAACACACATACACGACCCATTGACGGTTTCCACTATAGAAAGTAGTCCATCCAAGCCTCTAATGTATGTGATTATATATGGTAATCAATTTGACATCGTTAAGTTTGACATATGTGTTAACTAAATGATTAAACGATATTACAAAACTCACATTGAATGGTAAACTCGCTATGCCTGATTTCTGAAAACTATATGGAGAGTACACCCCAAATACCGTGAAATCTAATACATCTAACAACGGGTGACAATTTAAATAACCATTATGCCGCTAATGGGAACTACCCATTACATAATGCTTTTCTTATAGACTCCCTGTTGATTCAATTCGGGCACCTGAGCACTAACGCTTCATTTCCGTAATAGATGGCCCATTTTAATTGAGAAATCTGCTTTCTCGCATTACCAAATTAATCCAAAAACCCTTGATTTGCGCTGAATTATAATGCGCAGTGAATAATTATTAGCCTTTTACTGAAATAGAATCAATTGCATAAGGGCTGATAGTGGGCTCTATACACCAGAGGAAGCCCAAGCCTGGCCCTGACCACCTGTTAGGGCCAATCGTCGCGGAATAATTCACCCAACTATTTAGTACCGGACTATTCACGCACTCTGACAGCCAAATTATTGCACTCCGCCCTAAATAATTTGTTTTCTCGCTACTGAAGGCCTAAATATAGGTTTCACGAACGCTTTATGGGTAGTTAGTCCGTCATTGAGCATACAAATAAGCCCAAACAAAAATAAGCCACCTTTTATTCCTGCTCTATTTGATTGCTGCCTGCTAACATGGAAACTGCATTATACGAATATCCACACAGTAATGGGAGATATGAACCACAATGCTGGGTTTATAAAAAGGGTCATAATTTCAAATAATCAACAGCCTAATTGCTTGTCACGAAGATGAATGCCCAACGATTATGGGTTCTATCACAAACAACCTCCCCCTTTCTCTTGTAACATACCCGGGCTTTCTGTGCGGCTTGGGCTCTTCTGGTTGCAAACTACCTGACAACATTCCCCCTTGAACCTTTGAAATAATATTGCTTTTACAATGGGTTGTTAAAATTGCACGCATATAGACAATGATGGGCTGCTTAGAAAAGATGACGACAATCATAAATTGAACACTTTTGATTTTGACAGATGCTATAAACTCTGATGGTATAAACTATGATGGTATAAACTATGATGGTATAAACTATGATGGTATAAACTATGATGGTATAAACTATATGGTATAAACTATGATGGTACAAAACTATGATGGTATAAACTATGATGGTATAAACTATGATGGTATAAACTATGATGGTATAAACTATGATGGTTTAAACTCTAATGGTTTAAACTATGGTGGTATAAACTATGATGGTATAAACTATGATGGTATAAACTCTGATGGAACAAACGATGATGGTATAAACTATGATGGTATAAACTATATGGTATAAACTATGATGGTATAAAACTATGATGGTATAAACTATGATGGTATAAACTATGATGGTATAAACTATGATGGTATAAATTATGATGGTATAAACTATGATGGTATAAACTATGATTGTATAAACTCTGATGGTATAAACTATGATGGTATAAACTC
>ENA-OREC01002285-OREC01002285.1-marine-metagenome-genome-assembly--contig:-NODE-2285-length-10458-cov-10.047780_pt1 | contig 10458 bp, 3 predicted proteins | sample MGYA00248626_ERZ508543 | MGnify/ENA primary metagenome ERZ508543 (study PRJEB26211, sample SAMN05518279) | marine metagenome | isolation source: Puget Sound, Washington, USA | host: Bankia setacea...
TGCCAGCTAAGTATGATTCCGTGTAAAGTCTGGAACAGCAGTATGTTGCCAGCTAAGTATGATTCCGTGTAAAGTCTAGAACAGCAGTATGTTGCCAGCTAGGTATGATTCCGTGTAGAGTATAGAACAGCAGTATGTTGCCAGCTAAGTATGATTCCGTGTAGAGTCTAGTACAGCAGTATGTTGCCAGCTAAGTATGATTCCGTGTAAAGTCTAGTACAGCAGTATGTTGTCAGCTAGGTATGAGGCGTATCGCAATAACTAATCATCCAACAACAACAAAACTCTAACTGAAGTTTATGTTTGTGGAGGAGCATATCCACAAGTTTATATTGTTCTAAACTTCAACCACATGATAAACATATGACCTTTACGAAGTAACCTATTAAAAGATGACCCTGTCTCAAAATATGAAACTTATTTCTTATGTTCAATATCATTTTCATTTGACATACTGGGGATATTTTCATTCTGTATACTGAAAACCCTCGTATCATGACCACCCCAATTATTAGACCAGCTCCGTATTTAGACCAATGTCATAACATTTCAATCTGTCCATATCTATTCCAATGATAGCTGTGGTCAACTCGATATAAGAGGCCGGATTTCAACAGCTAGATAATCTGTTTTGGTATTGAAGATTTTGTTATAATCTTACCATATATATTTAGATATCACTACTTCAGGAAAAATCATGTATCGACAAACAAGAATTAGACAAATGAGAAAGTGCAATGTTGTGTCGTTTACAAACTTATCTCTGTAATATATCCAAGTAATGATAACTGATAAACTGTCTTAAAATGTCATATAAAATAATACTGTATTTGAAACCACGACACGCTGACTAAGTCTAGGCTTCATATTTATAAAACCATCATCACGATCTTAGTAGGCGCTTCTCTATTTTAAGACTTAGTTGCCACAAATGTTCGTTTTTGTCGTTAGTACTTGTACTCGTTAATGGAATTGACTAAGTCCTGGACGCTGTTATTTGTTTTAAATTTCATCAGACTGGCAAGGTATTTCTTAACTTACAAATCCCACATATTGGTGTTGTTTTTTCATATATATTGTACATGTTTTAACATTTCTCTGCATGTAGACTTTGTACTTGTTGTATCGGGTCCTTGAAAAGGCTAAACCCCTTGTATCCGAACATTGGGGTGTCTGAATACTAGTCCAGTTTTCCCCATGGAGTCACAAACGTGTTATAAATTAGATTTGACAGACACTGATAATTATTCCCCAGCTCTGCAATAACTGACAAAACAAGCTTATCTAAATATGGCAGCGTTACAGTGGTTTACCATCATTTTAGACACATCAACGTCGTCCTACAAGGTCTGCACTAAATAATCCCACAATGCTGCTGCTTTTATAAGCATTCGGACCACCTCTGATGTTGTCCGCAAAATAGGTTTCGCCGAAAGCGATGTGAAAAAATCTGCAGGCTGTCTTTTCGAGGGAAATAGATCTATGAACAGTGAAACTCAACAAACCCACTCCAAACAACAATATGGATGTATACCATGGCAGCAACCTACACCGTGGTGTGTTTCGGCTACGTTCCCCATCAATCAAGTGTTCGTCTCTTACTCCCAGGGCATAGCAGTGCTAGCCATAGCCAGATCTTTTGATCTGTTGAGCGGAAGTGATCATATTTTGAGTTATGAGATTGTAAACGTCTGCTGCTTCTACTTTCGTGTTTGAAAGTTTGAATTGTTGAGACTCCAACTTAAATTAAAGTAATACATAAGAACAGTGTGTCACCCACAAGACATGGGTCGATGTGTTTTAAGCAGTTATTATGCACAAGTTTAAAAAACAGATTTAAAACGGAAAGAACAATGATTTGGTACACAAATAAGGCACATGTGAGTTAAGTATTTTCACAATTTGATCAATGGTTTTACCACCGCTTTATTGCACACGTTACTACATACCATAGGAAGGGCTATGTTATGCCAAAAGCAATCGAACCTCTGGTGTCCTTGACTGCTTTGTACCATGCTGGAACTGATAAACTATATAAGTGCATGATATAATTCCTCAATTAGTGATGATTATGAAGTGATAATTGTGACTATCAAATTCATAATAACTGTCCGCTTCCGTCTTGCACTAAGCACGTTTTGTTAAACACATGCGCGGCTAGCTGAAATGACAGACACGTGATATAGTAATAATTGTGTGAAAAACAGACACGTTGTGACATGGTTTCTGTGTTCGTCCTGTATACACCAATCTCACGTGATGAGCACAAGTGAATTCTGCAGTTCTAGACAACGTGAAGCATACTCTAGTTAATTGTGCAAGAATGGTGTAAACGGTAACACTGATGTTGAGAGAATTTTAGTTGCATCCAATTAAAGCGATCTCAATCTGCCATAAAACCCTTATATGTATATTTATTGTTCAACTTGTGAGAGCTATAACTTATATTAATTGGTTATGGTACACGCTTAGAATGGGACACAATAAACGCATGTCTAACGGTTCAGGTTAATCCCAAGATTTTTAAAACGTTCAATCTAATGACACAAACCTTCTTTATTCGAACTTTAAAAAAAAAAATGCTATTTAAAGTATCCATCGTTATTTCCATATTTATTACAAGACAAGATCGTTTCCAGTATACTATCACAATACGTTTTGTAGATGTCTAGGTTAATTGTCAGTTATAATAAACAATCTTGCTTGAGTCAGACACCGACAGCACATGCTAGAATGTAGCTTGTTGCATTGAATGATTATGTTATTTGGATCTCGACGCACTATCATCAATAATTCAAAACTCCATTATAACTTGCACAAATCTGTCTATGTTTATATGAATGTGTGCAGATAATTTATATGTTAATTCTAGACGAAGAGAACTGATTTTGAATATAACTCCATTTCACCTAAGCAGTTAGCATAACGATCAGAAAATACAGGATTAAATCTATTTACGAAGGATTACCAGACAATAAAAACTCGGTAACCGCCATCATACAAAATACAGGTCAACATTTCAACATGAAAGTTGACCAAAGTAGTGAAATATTAGCCTTCGGTGGTTGAAAGAGTTGTTGACATTGAGGTCCTTTGTACAGTTAGGTTATTGTGTGTGCGTGCTTTACTTGTATGTTTCGAGATCCGCAATTGACCCAAAGAAGAAACCGTACATTGGCCTTAATAGGTTAACAGGTTGTTAGTATGTTGAATGCTGTACTACTAGTTCTCAGTTTCGTATTTTGGTATTTGAATGTGATTTGTTGCTGATATATTATTTTACAATACATATAACTGATGTATGGTTATAACATATACATAACTGATATACTTTGCATATAAGGCTCGTTCTTTACGTGGTAAACATCCTATATAAGCATCAGAAACAGTTTGAAGTTGTACCAAAAGACTCGAAAAAGTGCCTACGAATGTTAAATACGAGGTAATAAGCGCTGCACCTACACATGTTAAACACGAGGTAAAAAACGCTGCACCTACAAATGTTAAACACGAGGTAAAAAACGCTGCACCTACAAATGTTAAACACGAGGTAAAAAGCGCTGAACTTCAAATGTTAAACACGAGGTAAAAAGCGCTGCACCTACAAATGTTAAACACGAGGTAAAAAAGCGCTGCACCTACACATGTTAAACACGAGGTAAAAAGCGCTGCACCTACACATGTTAAACACGAGGTAAAAAGCGCTGAAGCTACAAATGTTAAACACGAGGTAAAAAGCGCTGAAGCTACAAATGTTAAACACAAGGTAAACAGCGCTCAGTTTAGGGGACAACTGGTGTTAATTGTGGTTGACTAATATATGTCTCGTCCTTGTCACTGATGAACATTGTGTTATAGGGTTCAATTGTCTGTGGGACCATTCAGTGCATATTTAGTTCGAAATCCGTTCTTGAAACAATTTTCTTGCAGTAATTGTCTTGTCGTTTCTAGCTGCAAATTGTTGGGGGGTTCATCGAAAGTACGTTTGGCAACTGATTGGTTGCGTGGGTAGGGCTAGTGAACTTGCTTAGTTTGCGTTTTTGGTTGCTGTATATTCACCACAGTAAATTCGCTAAGTATGCAACTTGAACTATCTGATCGTGCAAAATGAAATCGTTCACATGTAATGCGTTTGGTATAGAGAAAGCAATTTGGTTAAAACACATCGCTCGTTAAACGAAAACTGCGAAATCTGTTTTAAATCTTTTAAGAAAACAAGCTCAGTACTAGTATTGTTGGGCAAGTTATGAATGCTGTATGCACGGAATGGTCACACAAATATAACTAGGCGTATCTATTTGTATCTCTTATCTTTAGATTGTCGTTTAGATGTTTTAGTGATTTTAGCCGCTGGTAGCCTTATTGTGGGAGGACGTTGGCCTTGTGGGTAGCCGGGTTTTGTCGATATTGAAAGAGTGAGAAGAAGAATCGTATACACATGATATAGAACAATGTGTCTTTAGATCAGTTTTGCATTTATTTTACTACAACATGTTTGCGATATGTCTTGTACACTAAAAGAGGGGGATGGGGTGGGGGTGAAACTCTTTAGTAAAACACATATATTCCTCCCCTCCCTCCCTCTACAGAAATCTGTCTTGACACATTTCATGGACGCTCATTTTCCGACAAATTCATTTACCCAGGGATTCCTTATACACCCACGCTCCCCGTCTTAAGACTTCCAGAGACAGTTACTTGGAAATCTTGAATACTTTACCAACACCTTCTAAGAGCCATTATAATGGAAGTTAGCTGCCGATAGAAACCATTTATTACACGTCTGTTGGAAACTGCTGATTTCGCTTGTTGCAGCGCTGGTTTAGTTATAGTCTATTAGCAATAAAAGGGCATTTTGTGGCGTTATTAACTAGGGCACAGATTCCGCTAGTTAGGTATATATGTCTCTGTTTTTACTGTTCAGCTCAGACTTGACTGTGACCCAAATGGAAGTGCCGCTGTTAAATAGGGCAACTTGGCATATATCAGGGATATTATTAAATAGGGCAACAAATGGCACCACAGGCGACACTATTCACCATTTTTACTCGAGGAAAATTGTTATGGAGGTGTTTAATCGTTTCATAACAACACTACCTTTTGTGTATGCATGTTGTTTTGTTATGCATTGAGTTTAAACGTGTACAAAATAGATGGAATACCTAGTTTGGCATGGCATTTGGTTATTGTTTTGTTTTAAAAATAGCATTGACTTTTGTCGAATGGTGAATGTAAGGTAGGGTGGCACATTTGATTTCACCAACGTCCAGTTATTTACAGTGACAAACACAAAGTAGAACATTTTGGACTACGGGTATTCTAAATCAAATCTGGATCTCAGACCACAAGACGATGTTACTGGTGTTGAATAATTAATTAGTGAATGACGTCATACAGAAGGCCATAGTACACTAATTCTGAGCGTTCAGTCTACAGCATTGATCAGAGATACGTTCAGATAGTATTCGACACGAGTTCAACAATTACAAGGCCTTTGGGAAATCTAGGCGCATATTTTACTTAAGTTACGCATTTATAATATTGGTTTTCCTAGAGAAAATTACGTTGGTTCGGGGGTTACAACTTATATACTGGTCGATATGAGGCAAGTTGGCATGTCAAACCTAGGTCGCTACACTTTCACTATGAATACGCTATTCTTAACTTACCGGTAAGTCAAGTGTGTCCAGAACTGCATTCCAATTGAAACATAAAAAGTAGGTTCTTAAGCAGAACAATCTAAACTAAAATACATTGCATACAAACTATAGAACATACCACACACCACGTCAGTACGTCAAACTTATTTTTGTTTAATGTGGGCAACACGCAACATGCCAACAACTGGTAATAGATGACCTAACAATGGCCAAAATAGAATCGGTAGTGCGTTGTTGATGTTGTTGTTGTTGTTGTTGTTGTCTTTTTAAAAATCGGGACTGCCTTTTAAACAGTAATAACAGTACCATAATAAATCTCTCCATACCAAAGAAACTCGGTAGGCATTTTGCATCAACTAGGAATCAAACAGTCAGCTCACCGAGTTTAATATCTTTCCTCAAAAGAACAAAATGTCACTTCTTGTAACAACCTGTCTGTCGTAGCTGCAACGGCCAAAAGTACTTTCATGCAAGAACAATTAAATCAAACAAATTCCTTTAACTGATCGTGTATGTGATTGGTTCAGTGGACTGTACAGTTTCTGCAGTATAAGGCGCCACTTGTTCTAAACTGTAGCTATAGTTCATGTGTCTCCCTGCTTGCCTGCCTCATTCCACCTTGTTTTTATTCTCTATCATCCTGTTTTCCATTCTCTGCTTGTCTCTGGCAATTTATGAGAGTGCGTGGGTGGATTGTACTCGATATTTCCTCCCCCAACGCCGCTCTTCAACCTCCTTACAATGGCATACAACACCCCTCCCCGCCCAACATAATAGGAAGGCAGCTCAATACAACGACTGCTAACTTTAATATCCTAGCATGGGGAGAGTGAGTGAATGAATTATATGGCGGGTAGATTAACGAGAACGGAAAGGTTGTCTTAATTCTAAAGTCAAGGCAAGAAACCCCCAGAAAAGATGGAATCAACATGAACGGTCTGGGTATTGTTGCGATGGTGTGTAACAGAGGTTTCCCTATAGTTTATGCATAGTATTGCACTCGTGCCAATGCACCGTACTGGCTTGTTGTTAGCGTACCATCCTAAGCTAAACGGAGAGAAAATGATAAGTTATGGACAACAGACGATGTATACGACTATGCTGTTAATAAACAATTTCTAACATTAAGAAAAGCCGAGGAAAACGGTGTACTGTAAACAAATTATTCGTTACGCACAGGCATGGATAATGTGAACTTTAAATATACACGTAGGTCGAGATAAATATGAATCCTGAAATACTCACGAGTCTACCTTGTTATTGCATGCAATATGACCTCATATTTCATAATAAATGTAGTCATCGCACTCTTCTGTCCTGCATTTGCGCTGCTTTCTGATAATCTAGTAACATGACAGTTTGAATTAAGCAGCAAATCTCCCTTTTTATCCCAGGCCAGATTTCATTGTCTTTTAGCAGTCTTAGATCATGCAATGTTTGTAACATCTATCGACCGTATTTAGCATCCTGTGACGCACCTCACGCCATAAATAACCAACACTATTTCTCGTCTGCTTTTTTCAGAGTCTGTCTACGCTTGTGACGTCATTGTGTATACCTTGTACTGTGTAGTATACGTCTGGTGTAGGTTCGATCTCAGACCGAACACCAAACACGGGTCAATGGCACTCGATAATGTACCTCTTGCGTCGTCTGCTGCCCCTTTCCGCTGACGTCACAGACCGGAAGGAACAAGCTGAAGCCTCGAAGCTTGTACGCAAGATTGGCCGGAAGGGCAAAGGAAAGGGACAGTTTAACATGCCCACCGGGGTGGCTGTCTCTAAAGCAGGTACGAACGATACGCACGACGTGTGCAGTATTAATTAAGTGTGATGGGTTTTACTGAACTTAAACAACAAAACAAACAAGGAAAGCTGAAAGCAGAATATATAAGAAATATAGCTAGTTGAGATTGGGTATTTGTTTAGTTGTATTCTAGAATCATAAGAACATTTGTTTTTTTAACGTTTAGTATTCTTTGTTAGTTTGATAAAGTGTATGCGTGTGTCGCACATGCAATATTCTGTTACCAAAGGTTCAGGTTGTTTAAGTACATTTTGAAAAAATGTGAAACTAAATATAAAAAATATGGACGCTTTTTATTGTCTTTTTGTGTGAGTTTAAAACGTGCACTTTTGACTTGTTGATGCCAAAGTTATTCTTTCGTTCAATCTTTCAATGACAAGTTTACTGATTCAACTGTGTTTTATTTGAAATTGGCTTCTAAGACAGAGCGTGGGGTTTGAAGTGAACTAAATCAACTTACCAGCTTTTCTCATTATAGTTCAAAAGTACACGCCTCTTTCCGCGACAATCTGTAATAATAAATATAGTGTGTGATAGCTGACTGGTTTGTGTCTGTGTTTCAGGAGATATCGTGGTGACGGATACAGAAAACCATCGAATACAGATCTTCAGCAGCGAAGGCGTCTTCAAGCATAAGTTTGGGACTCGTGGAAATGAACTTCATGAACTGTGTTACCCTGTATGTGTTGCCATGACAACCGACGATTGTATCGCAGTGACAGACAGCGTGAATGCCTGTATAAAAGTGTTTTCCCAGAATGGGGATTTCCAGAACAAATATGGAAGCGACAATTTCCTAGAGTTTCCATACGGGATCGCCATAAGCCACGACAACTTTATTATAGTGACTGACATCTGCAAACATCGAGTATTTGTTCTCTATCCAAGTGGTGGCATCTACACTGAGTTTGGTGAATATGGAACTAGGTCACGAGATTTTGACCATCCATACTTTGTTACTGTGAATAAAGAGAAACAAATCATAGTGTCTGACTCTGGAAACTGCTCAGTAAAGATCTTCCAGTTTGAAGGTAAACTTTTGCGAGTATTTAGCACCAAAGATTATCGAATTGGTGACAACTTTTGTGCCCTGCAAGGACTATGTACCGACGCTCTCGACAACACCCTCGTCATATGCAACAATGCGGTGTACATAGTGACAAAAAATGGACGCTTGTGGGAGGTACTTACAGCGAAGGACGGCCTCAATTACCCGAAATGCATTGCGTATGGCCAATCAGGGCGCGTGGTGGTGACGCAATCAGTGACGAATGAGGCTCACGAAGCTGTCATTATGAACTACACCGCGGAGGATTACCAGTCTCTCAATTCGTTATTACTTTATGCAATCTCTGTTTAATAACTATTGACATTTGTTGTTTCAAACATACTCACTGATTTGTACTTTGTATATTTCAAACATGAGCTGTATTATAGGTATTATATACATTGTATTAGATATAAGCATTGATGTAGACATGCCATGTATATCATATGCAGAAAACGTGGGATAGATGTGTTAGTAGATTCTAAATCTCATTTTTGTTACAACATTGTAAATTATGCAAATAAATGTGACTTCTAATACCCTACCCTCTCATCTAACGTTACCTTTCATTGGGGCTCAACTTTTGGACGGCGATTGACTTAATTTGTTTAATTACTTATCAACAAAATAAAACATTGTTTAACAGTTATTAACAGAAGTGTTTGTGCTTGGCCTTAATATTTCAACTTACAGACATTAAGGAAGTCATGCTCGGTAAGAATAGTTGAGTTGATATACATTATCGAAATATAATTTAAGTTTTGTTGAAAATACAATCATGCTAAAGAACCTGTTTTCTGAAACTTTGTTTAAAAGAGTATAAGCTAAAAGAAAAGCATGCCACTATCATATCATTACTGTATGGCACGTTGACCGGTTTGAATTGATTCCTTTTATAAACTTGTAGTATTTCACCAAGTTCACCGTAGACTAAAACCATTCACATTAGTAGAGAAGCGACCATATAGAACATGTACTAATCACCAGTATCTATCCATAAGACACCTCTTTATCATATGTATTTTTTGACATTAAATATTAGTATCATTTGTTTTAGAATATAGAACGTTTACTGTTGCTAGTGTATCAATACTCGGATTTGTATCTTTATACGACCAGAGATCTAACGTTTTTTTTTGGCATATATAAAATATCAGATATCGGTTGTTAATTTTTACTTCCACCATTAAATGTCTCTAAATCTATGTAGGATATGGTGAAATCTAGAAAACTTGGCTAATGGCGATTCGAGTTAATTACTTTGGATATTTTGATAACATGCACTTCAGTTTATGAAAACACCTCCGAAAACAACTTTATACATCATGATATCAAGGGACTATTGAACTTGCGCATATGTATTGCCATGTTTTACCATTGTTCTCATCAATTAACCAAAAAATGACCGTAGTAAAATGTAACCTTACCAAGACATGACCGTGGTATATTTTACCTTACCAATACTAGAATTAAGTATAAGATTACGCTACCAAGACTTGACCTAGTAGATTGTTACCTTACCACTAAATGGCCGTAGCTTAAAGTTAACCTACAAATAAATGAGCGTAGTAGTCTATAACCTTACCAAGAAATGGCCAAAGTATAGTATTACCTTACCAAGAATTTACCGTAGTAAAACGTTACCTGACCTAAACTTGACCATATCATAATTTTACTTTAACAGTACTTGACCGTTATTATAATGTTAATTACCAACTCTTTACCGCAGTGAACGGTTTACTCACCAATACTTGACCGTAGAGTATTATTACTTACCAAGACTCGACCATAGTAAAATTATACCTTACCAATGCTTAAATAAGGCATACTTCTAAACTACCAAGACTTGTAAAAAAATATAGATTTAACCTTACCAAGACTCTACCGTAGTGAAATGTTACCTTACCAAGTCTCTACCGTAGTGAAATGTTACCTTACCAAGTC
>ENA-OREC01002286-OREC01002286.1-marine-metagenome-genome-assembly--contig:-NODE-2286-length-10455-cov-12.923010_pt1 | contig 10455 bp, 6 predicted proteins | sample MGYA00248626_ERZ508543 | MGnify/ENA primary metagenome ERZ508543 (study PRJEB26211, sample SAMN05518279) | marine metagenome | isolation source: Puget Sound, Washington, USA | host: Bankia setacea...
TACCTGTGTTCACCTGTGAGTGTATGTATGTACCACATGGGTCTATGATCTTCTGGTTGTAAAATAAATAAACTTGTATAAACTTGTAAAAACTTTATTTAGATAAACTTAAATCAACTTTCATATATTTTTAACTATGGCAATCATATACAGATCTGCAAGTATAAATATATTCATCTTACCTTCATTTGCTAGTCTGCTTCTCCAATTAAATGCATCAATAGTGGTTCTTCATTGTTTGAATTCCATTCACATTCAAGTTGGCATGTCACGATTCCCCTTACCAAAAGGAGAAGTTTGCGGCAAACTTGCGGCAAACCTTTTAGTTCGCCGAAACACTGTGGCAAGAGTTCCCCCAGAAGTCGCCGCTAGCGACTCTGTGGCGAACTTTTGGTGACTTTGCGGTAATGTCACCAGGATAGGAAGTTGTTCGACAAAAGTTTGCCAGAAACTTTTCGTAAAAAAATTGTTTGCCGAAATTTCGCCAGAAAATTTTCATAAAAAATAGTTCGCCGAAAGTTCGCCATAAACTTTTAGTAAAAACAATTGTTTGCCGAAAGTTCGCCAGAAGCTTTTAGCAAACACTATTGTTCGCCAGAAACTTTTCTAAAAATGATTTTAACACAGAACTTTGTTATCTAAAAACTATTCGCCGAAAGTTCGCCAGAAACTTTTCTAAAACATGATTTTTCCACAGAACTTTGTTATCTAAAAATTATTCGCCGAAAGTTCGACGGAAACTTTAAAAAAATCTTTTTTAAATACATTCGCTCAAAAGTTGGCCAGCAACTTCCAAAAAAAGATTTGTAGCCATAATTATAGAACTTTTAAAAATGTTGAAAATTATTCGCAGAAAATGTTCTAAATGAAAATGAGAAGCCATAGAACCTATTTGTGTCAAAATATTATTCACCGAAGGTTCACCAGAAACTTCTATAAAAACAAGTTTGCCAGATATTCACCACAAACATATTAATCCAAATCATATTTTCCTAAAGTTTATAAAAATGTGTTCAATAAATGACTATATAACTTCATGTAATATTAAACAGACACTATTTGACATAACATAGAACAAAAATACATTACATTAAAATTGTAATGCTGGCTTTTAGAGAATTTAAAGGAACACTGTTTTAAGCATTCATTTTTTTGTGCTCACATACTGAAACAGTCATATCAGTTATTCTGTCCACATATAATGGTCCGGCAGTTTCATAGCTGTATGGGCACATGGGAATAATACCTATCTTATTTAAACCCAGGTAGCAAGGACCGGTAAACTATGGAAGTGTATTATTTAGAGAAAATTAAACTTTCTTTCATTTGGTACAATTTTCTTTAAAATATGATATGGTTTATTTAAAGGTGTTTAACTTTATAAAGAGCAGGTAGCATTTTCAAACATAGCAAATGTGGAGAGGAGGATCTATTTCAATAGTGTTTGAAAACAAGACTTTTGACAAAGTATTTGCTTTTTGTACATTTAATATAAATACAATTAATTGGTGAACCAACAATAACTTCAACTTTGATAATTTAACAGTATATTTAACACTAACTCTAAGTATATTTCCATACCAAGTGAATAATCATCTCTGGATCAGTCCATATTCCATTGCAGATGACAGACATGTAACATTTAAAATTCACAAATATATACTATTTTGACACAATATATTGACCACTTCTAAAGATGTTCTTAATCAGTTTTGATCAGATATCCAATATGCAGGGTCACTACAGGGGGTATATGTCAATATGTTTCAGTGTTGTACTAATTCACTGGGTAGATACAAACCTAACTGTATTATAGTATTTAAACAATTAGAACAACTGAAACCAATCGTCTTATAACATAAATACTCTCTTTTATTTCAATACGAGAACAATACAATACGAGTACAAACTGAGTTTATGTTGTGCATGGCACGAATATGATGGTAACATCTGAACAATACAATTCGATTATTTGATTTAATTGTTGAGCCGATATTTTACGAGCGGGCTTATTTGACTCAATATTCCATAAAACACTCAAATAAAGCATTGATTCTGTTTGAGCAATATCTAGTCTTCCCCATTTAATACTGAGAGCTGAGTACGGAACTACTTTTACCATTTTTATCGCTTTTGGTATGACGCGGTCATTGGTCGGGGATTGAACCCGGGACCTCCCGCACTCGAAGTCAGCACTCCATCACTAGGCTATCGAGGCGTTATTGTTTTTTCTTAAGATTGGTTAAGCTGTTGTTCAGTTAAGTTACGACATCTATGACAAGTAGGAATATTAAGAAACATTTATACAATGCTAAACTATGGTTTGTGATTTGATTTTTTTTTAATCGATACAAAATTGATAATAATGCACACATTCTTATTTATGTGCAGTTGTGTATGTAACATTGAGATTGCGGCTAGGCTTATTTAGAACATGCATCCTATATTGTCTATTTTTCCAAGTAACAACACTGAAGTCACACATGAAGCACAGTGGTATATGTACATGTAGTTGAAGAGTCGGGCTGTTGTTTCATCAATGGCGAGATAGTTTCTTGCAACAAAAAGTGTGCATCGGATTCCTACATATTTTCCGGATAGACATATGCCATCCAAATGGACATTTCCTTTTCTTGATTCGCATACGAAAACATTTACATTTCAGCTCATAATGGTAACCTTTTGCAACCGTTTTTGGTTTTCGGTTTTCTGAAAACGATAAAACATTAACGTACATCTAGAGTATACTTCTCAGAATTTGATGAAATATATAATGACAAACATGTGAATAAATGTAAGCAGAATGTGATTTAAAGAAATGTTATAATACAAACGTCGGAATCACCAGTCCCACTCGCTAGTAAGTACACTTGGTAGGTACATTTACGAATCCGGCATTTTATTTACCAAACTAAGTCTCTTATCGTGAACTTACTTTCAAAGTTTGTGTTTTCACTTTTGCTCCATGCCGCCATCATTCCAATCAGCAGAACAACTAATAAAACTCTATAACAGTCCATGATGTATTGTTATATCAGAAGTAAATGTCAAATGAAACGAACACCTTTGGTTCTAATCGTTGTGTTCATACAGCGTGCCCCTTTCATCAAAGACAATGTATCGTATCCGCAAACTGATATGTGTTCGTTTGTTCGTTTAACCCCATTGTTTTAAGGAAATCTAAAGCACATGTACAAGAAAAACATTGATGCAAGGCATCAAAGGTCGCCGTAAAGAAATTTGAAGAAGAGAAATATGATAATACTGTTAAAATGTGTTTGAGCAATTTAATATGTTACAATGCTATCACAAGAGTCAACACGCCCAGCTATTACACAACAATGCCATGGGTGTAGCTAGAGCTTGGATAATATGTACGCAAGTATTCTAGAGGGTTCGAGGACATACCCCCTATCCGACCCCCTATACCCCTATCCTACCCCACATCTTACCCCTATCCTACCCACATCTTACCCCATATACCATATCCTATCCCCCTAGCCTATAGTCGAACATAGTTAGCACAAGAAAATGGACATGTCACTAAAGACATTAAAAGCATATCATTGTGACATATTCTGTCATACGCTTATTTTCTCAAGGTTTCACAACTAACACAATTTGCATATCAACATACGTAAGGACGGTGTGTCTCAAATAGATAATGCGCTGTTAATGCCCCGATCTAGAAATATGAAAAACACTCTTCCTCTACCTAACGCTAACCTGACTGACATATGTATTAGGACACTAATATAATGCCAAAGAAACATATTCTCTTTATTTAAACTACCAATTCTTTCGAACCAGTATCATCCATTGCAGTCCCATCATATCCATACCCTCTCGTATATTGAATAGCAATACCCTTATTGTCAGCCTTCGACCTCTAAGAGCTTCCCGTATAGTTCGGTAGCATTCCCAGACCAATGTCGTGAAATCGAACACACAAAATCTTCATCAGAAATAAAATCATTCGGCTCGGTTCGGTTCGGTTCAGTTGCTTTTAACTTGCTGTAAGTTTTCATTGAATATTTTGTACATTTTGAAATGTCCACATCTGGAGACAATGTGTACGTAGCTGCGTACTTTGCGTATATGTAGCTACGCGCCTGTATACTTAACTAGTTCAAATACAATCTAGATGATGTCAAATTTGAAGTTCGTGACATTAAACATGTTTCTTCCATCACCTAATGTGTTGCTATTAAATCACTGTAAACACTATTATAGATGATGGGAGTAAGAGCTGTTATACAGGCCACTATTAACAGCTTGACTTTAGCCACCATCTGACCTATTTCTAGGGGTGTAATTTCCTGTGTGAAAATGTCACGTTGGTTTCTTTTCTTGTTTGAAGTATAAGCATTTATTGCTAGAGTTAGTACAATGTTGCTCTTATTTCATGATTTCTTCTCACTGTAAATGTGTGCTGCAATCACATTGATATTCCCACTTCATAACATAACTAATTGTTATCAACAACAATATCTTAAAAAGAAGGGCCCCTGCTGCGAAGTATGAACATGCTGTAGTACAATATCAAAGCCAAAATATGGGAGATTACGGTCCGTATCAGGTCAACGATTACATCAGCAAGGGTGCCGATAAAGAGAGTTTTTGTTCAGATAATTCTCAAACGTTTATCCCGTTGATTTTATGACCCCTATTGCATGGGATGCAATGGTCCTTTTGATCATGTATAATCTCCTTTCACTCAAATGGCACGTGTCAGTTTCTCAGAACAATTTCACTTCTAAACAAGGTTTCTGTTGCAGTCACGGTTTCATGTCTTCGATGTTAATACACACTGTGAAATTTAAGTTAGAATCAGACATGTCTTTAGAAATAAACTTGTGAAACTTGGAGTACTGGTACTTACAAGGAATGTGATAATACTCGTTGTTTAGCAGTTTCACGGGGATTTGTATCAATCGTGTTTACACGCTTTTAGGTAAAATTTTGACCGCGTTCACCACTATAGTATTTACTATTTAGGACGACTTTATAGATTAATATGTGCTTACAAATATTTGATACGATAAGGTAAGTATGTATTCTCAGTAATCTATATTTGTATGATCAACAGGAAGACATTTCAAGAATTTGAAGCAAAGTAATATCATTGATAACTTAAATGATTAATAAATAAATTGAAATGTTTTATAACTTTGTACCTGAGAAAAAAGGGAGCTGTGGAACCGGGATTCGAACACAGGACCTCTCGCTTAACGTGCACACAGTCTACCACTTGACTACCGAGTCAGATGTCAATATTATCTCAGTAAGACAGTATAATGATTGACAGCAGCTATAGCAGTACATTTCTAAAAACACTTTCGACTGGTTCTTGATTTTCGCATATGTACCAACCTTTAGACTTGTCTGATTCACGGCCATGTACAAAAATATATACTTCAGCGCGGCGACAACAAGGTGTTCATTGTCACAAGCGAAACCCAGCTTTGGAAAACGACCTGGTAGAATAACAATACCTTAGTATATTTCGTCGTAAATGATAAGGCGATGGCTAAAGTGAACATATCATTGATAATATGCAAGTTATAGCATATATCGGCTTATATTTAACGCATCCTTTCTCATACTACTTTAGCGAGAACATTTACAATAAAAAAAGGGTATACTTCCACATGTAGCAAGTAATAAGCACGGTCATAATAAAGTTTTAACTGATAATGAATCCATTTTTTTTTCAAACTATCTCAAAACTAAGAACCATTATGAATGTTACTACTTTTGTACCTGATTGCGTAAACTATTGGTATACTGTGGAAGCCGTATAATTGACTTAAATTGACTTAAAAAGTATATTGACCAAACGAATAAACTTTATAAAGACCAAAATGATAATCTTGAACGTATACAAGGAACCTAAAATGAATGGAGGAACGTCTGTTGACATTGGTAACTGCACTTAATTTATTATACATTTGGACAACATGTCTCTGCCAGTTTTAAAACTAATGTTCTCTGATAGATGCATGATACTGACTATGATTGGTCTCAGAATCCGTGACGCAGTGGGTTGTGCGTCTGACTCGTAATGTGAAGGTCGTGGGTTCGAACCCCATCAAAGGCCCCCGTTGTTTCCTTGAGCAAGAAACTTTACCCTTATTGCTTAGTACTGACTGGTTCCAGGAACGGATTCGAGCGTGACATCACAAACGAACTAAAACAATTTGAGGGCCTTATGGAAGATTGACTTAAATGGCAAATAAGCCCCTCGTTAACTATCGTGAACACCAAAACCAAAAGTGCTGATAGTACTGCCTGAACAGGTTTTTTTAATGTTTTTTTTTCTCAATTATTTATGATACTGTGTGAATGCTAATCAGTTGATTCACTAACAATTTATTACATGCACGAATGTCAAGATTCAATCATTCAATGTTCCACTTCAAGGGTTTTGTGTCAATTCCAATTCCTTAAATTTACTCCTCTTTGTTATGAACAACGGAAACGGTTTAACATACGTCGGCACAGTCCATCAGCACGTTCAGTGTTTTAATATTAGCCGGTGGTTAGGAGACCGGATGAGACTCATGTTAATAACGGGGAGAGACCGGGAATTAGTACCGCACGTTTGTTCATACCACACGATCAAATAATGGCTTTCGATTGGATGTGGACTGTCATGTGATTATTTAAGCGGGAAGAGGGGTTAAGATAATAAAATGTATCACGTGATACGCTGAGGCGGTTTTGCGCAGGGATACAACTATAATGTTATATGTGTCTAAGCCCAATGCGATAATTAAAATAGATATTGCATATAGATAACTTCTTACTTATCAAATTCACCTCGGTTATTTGAAATATAGCTTGCAACTTATATAGTCTGTACTTTCCTGAACTTTATTTTTGGTGGATTTGGTTGTAAAAAGCCTGACGGCATTTGTTACTATTTATATAAATTTTATGTTGTGAGTGTCGAGTTTGTGGCTACACAACCCTGTTCAACCTGTTTCTCCGGTCTCTTTGCTACAACTAACTCGTATGTAGGTATCCTCGACACATAACATCTATCATAACGGGTCGTAATTGGACAAACCCAGCGACAATTGTGAATTTCAGAATTTCAGAGTAGATATATAGGAATTGCTTGCTATCAGGCCTCCATCTAGGCCCCACACAACACAACACGGGCAAACGGGCTGAAGGCGATTCATCATCCGAGATGGGACATCGGGAACGAGCAAAACATGAAAGAAATGACAAGATGAAGGGTTACAGAACCGTAACTTGTGATTCCAATATCCGTTAAATCAGGACAACACAACCAATAAAATCGGTCAACTGAATTCTCTTCTGCGACAATGCCAGCTGGTTAACAAGCTACAATAGGACGCACATATCATTCAATTCGGCCAACTGAATTCACTGTTGGAGCCAAAACCGAGTTTTAAATGAAAAATAGCAGTCATCTTGAAAAGTGAGCGCCATTTTGGATTTTATACTGGCTATATAATAGTAAGACGTGATTCCAGCTGTCTTTAAAACCTTCAAACTGACACCAAGATCATTCAAATCGGCCAACTGAATTCGATGCTGAGACTCAAACCGATTACCGATACATGCATACTGGTAGCCCATTTGAAAAATTAATTGGACACATCAACTAAATATCTACTGAAAGTTTCATGCTTGTATCATAGTATACACTATAGTATATCTGCTACACTATACGATATTTATCGGAGTGTAAACCGCACATACGACGTATGTAGCTGTCTAAGCAATTCAGAAGACACACATTGAGGAATCTTATCTGTGAAGACAGAGTTTATGAAAGTGTATGAGAGGGCGTGCCATGAAGACTGACCCTCGATACCTATTGGGTAATTTATATCAGACCACTAATAAAGTTTATTCATGCATTCTTTTCCATCGTGCTGCACGAGTATCAGGAAGATTTTCAAGCAAGGCTGATATTTCTTTTATTGAATAATACATATTTAGAGCATGGGAGGTTTGACATGTTACTAGAGAATTCGCTGTAAAATAGTTAAGGTAGATTCAAACTAATTAGAACAAGATACATATTTAATCAATCATAGTTAAATTGGGTACCTCGTTTCACTTTATAGTGACTACGTTTGGCAACAAAAAATATCCTCTACGGTCAGGTCAAGATTCCAAAGCTATACAAGCGCACACAAGCGAGTATCTGCAAAGGGATACGGTTTAACTCGGTTAGATGACACAACGAAGGATCTTCAGAACATATACTGGGCTACGCTACGCTCCGCCAAGTGTATATCCTGAAGACCCATCATCATGTCGTCTAACCTGTATTTAAGAAATAAAACCTGATGTTTAGAGCATTAGTGACGTAATTATCACCATGAGACACTAAACGCTTCTCTGATATTGTAGATGAAAGTGTCTTCCTTACTCTAATTACTTGAGCACGTTTTTAGCACAATTATACAGTATTAACATTATGCATTGAGGATACCTTTCATTTTATATAGTTGTCGTTTGTCACTTTCCCGGGTACATCCATCCTACCGGGCTCTATGCATATGTACGTCTTGCAGTCTCGACATGAAAGTGTTCTTTGGCACGCCATACCAACTGAAAAACTGCGTACATATCTACAAATGTCAAAACAAACAAATGTATCACGTAGTTATATAAAACTTGTTTTAGTTAACAAGAAAACAGGATGCTTCAGAGATAAAAGCATCTCCTTGTTTTATAATTGTTCACACTTTACGTGTAAAAAGGGTAGATATATTATGAGCGCTAGCAGTTCTTGATTGTATCATATCGACCAATCGAGGTACCTTTTACTATGTATCTAATTTTGATACACATCAGTCTATTCAAAATAGCACTCAGTTGGCGAGGCAATGCAAGTAAAAAATATTTCTAAAAACAGCGAATACAAACATACGAATCCGATCGTCCGGACGCTTTGTTATTAGCCAACTAAGTCTACGGCATGTGTGGTTAATTCCTACGTAGCAGAACTCCAAACTGTTAAGTTCTCGATATACAACGGTACTCATATTTATTGTCTAAGTCGAGACACATATTTATTAATCAGTATGCTAGTTTGGCCGTTTGGAAAGTCCATGCATTGTGTCTGTGATAATTACTGTCTCAGCTTGAATATGTTATGTTAGACACAAACTAGTATACTTCCAGGTATATATCGACTTATTTAAGCGACATTTCATTCGTTTCCATACAACTGACGAACTATCTGTTATTGGGACACTATTCTCAATATTCCTATGGCTGATAGTTCACACGGGTTGTAAGTATCACAACAGTGAGACCTTAACATTAATCGTTTATGAAATAAAACAAAGCCACACACGTTACTTTTAATAACGTGCATATAAACCAATTAAAGAACCGTATCATGGTAGATGTATTTCCAATAGTTTATGCCCTGCCGAATGCCACGTGCTATGTTCTACAAGGTCACTGAGTAGATGGCATTCCGCGAAATACCGTTATGTCTTATAACTCGTTTTGCTTTCGAAAATATGATGATTGATTAGCGAGAGGTTGGTTATCCATATACAGTCTGATTTGGGTCTGGGTGGCCGTCAAGCAAATGTCAGTTACAAGCTTCAACTAGTTGCCTAAGCTAATTTGAAAGTACTTGCGTATTTGGTGAAAGGAATGTGAACAGTGACAATGTATGCATTAATACATATACTTACATGTAATCTCTTTCAAATGAACTATTGACTCATCGACACATACTCTTTCAATGACTAACCTATTTGATTGAGATAACCACATCTAAAGAAAGACACAGTTGTTAACGAGTGTCAACCAGCTTTGTTTTAGTGTATTGTTTTAATTAAACATCGTTTCCTCATAGTATGCGATTCGCTTGAAAAACAAACCAGGAAATATAACCTTTTATTAACCTTATCATTGAATACTTCTCACGCGCTTGTTGTTATCAGAGCACAGTCGTATGAATAACAAACGCATTTAGTTTATTCCTTGTTGATTTACGCGTTTTCAGTACAAAGGTTCAACGTTGAACTATTGGTACAAATACTTTGATCTTGGAGACGACATGTTATATTAAGATATACATGTGATATATATACACTCGAGCTGTGTTACAGAACAATCCCTTCGTTCATATTGTTTGTTCTATTTTAAGTAGTTATGACAACACATCTGCCGACCGAATTATGACGATACAACGTAACAATGTCAGTTGAAGAAAGTATGAATATATCGCCTGAACGGTTGTCATATACCGATATACAAAGTATGCTTATATTGCCTGAACGGTTGTTATATACCGATATACAAAGTATGATTATATCGCCTGAACGGTTGTCATATACCGATATACAAAGTATGCTTATATTGCCTGAACGGTTGTTATATACCGATATACAAAGTATGATTATATCGCCTGAACGGTTGTCATATACCGATATACAAAGTATG
>ENA-OREC01002287-OREC01002287.1-marine-metagenome-genome-assembly--contig:-NODE-2287-length-10455-cov-10.852862_pt1 | contig 10455 bp, 4 predicted proteins | sample MGYA00248626_ERZ508543 | MGnify/ENA primary metagenome ERZ508543 (study PRJEB26211, sample SAMN05518279) | marine metagenome | isolation source: Puget Sound, Washington, USA | host: Bankia setacea...
CATGTGTTTTGTATGTTTTGATCGATTGATTTAACGATGGTCGTTGTGTACGTTTGCCGTCCATTTTTATGTTGGTTTTCGGAAGTTGGGTACTATTATAATACGTGTTGTTTGTCTGTTAATGGACACCAGGTTAATGATTGAGGTTTTATTGAGCTGAGACCAAGTTAACTTATATGTTCATTAGTGTTACTTGGAGTGCTTGTCAGGCTGCGTTCGAATCCCATTAGAGGCCCTGTTGTATTCTTGAACAAAAATCTTTACTTTTCAGGAAAGGACCCACCTGTAATTTAGATACGCAAAGTTTCTTCTTTCGCAATCAAACTAAAATAAAGATGTACAAGCAACGAAATAAATATCAACACTAAACTATTTGGATTATCTTAAAGTCAAATGGTTACAGAGAACAAAAAAGATAATATGCACGTACATGATTTTCAGAAATTTATTTAACAATCTAGTGGTTAATATCTATGCAAAAAATAATAAAAAATAAGACTACATTTTGCAGGATTAGATTGCGTCTTGCAACTGTTTGGTTGGATAGAAAGACAAAGTACTACTTGAATAATCAAAGATATAAATATACAAAAATACATTAAAAGTTAAACAAATAAGTCAAGAAATATAATGTACACACAAAACCAATAGAACAATGATCAAGTAACAAATGAAAAAAGAAAGTATGAATCTAACATGATTCGTGTGTTTGTCTGTATAAACAAAGAACAAACATATCGTGGTTAATTAGCCGATATACAACGGTACTACTTTCTGGCAAGGACGGCACAGACCTATTATTTTAGGTCCGTGTTTCTGTCTCTTCTGATTCAGCGGAAGTAAACCGGCTACCGCACGTACTAAAAGTAACAAACAGTTTAACCCTTTTAATTCGTTGTTGAATCAATGTTAGAATCAAAATAAAATATGAAATACCGTCATATATCGACTCATTAACAACAGTTTGTCGTTCTGATGCTTGTTATTAACCACTTACGCCTCCGGCCAGCGTGGTTAATTCCTACACATCAGAACTCGAGGCTGTTGTCAATGAGCCGATATACAACGGTAATTCATATTTGTATTTCTTAACTGAATGCCTATATGGATAACAGGAGACATAAGTAAATTACATATGTACAGTAAACTGTAAACAATGAACTAAACGGAACATATCCTAACTGTGTTTAGTATGTCTCGATTGTTCTCAGGTTTACGGACGAAAATATTTCACAACAAATGACTGGCACTTCTAAAATTGTTTTCTGTCTTTAGCAAGCAACACGCCACTAATTACGGACCATTTATATACGTGGCGCATTCAACCTTCAAGCCTAGACCTAGAACGTTCACATAATACATTAATGGCAGTTTCACGTTTAGGGCCAGTAGCCTTCAATGATGGGAAATCTTTGGTCCAGATGATAAAACCATGATATACTATGTCGTCAGTATTCCGCCATGCCATACACGTTATCTAATCTACCTATCAGTTTGTTCACCGACAGCAGCGAAAGATAAGCGTGTTTTGAACTTAGGCCTACAGTCGTGCACCGAAGTTTACCCGAAGTTTTTTTTCCTCATTTACTTAAAACAAATTCACACAGGCTCCAATGTTAAAATCTTGTTATCTTGTTACAAGGGAGGTAACAAGAATGTATGAAACGTTGTGTACAAACAAAGTGATCTCCCTTATAATCTTTCAAACGTAAGCTATTGTAAATTAATTTTCTAGATGGCATCTGGTGGCCATCTTGGATTTATGTAGCTTACGTGAGTTGCTTAAAGTTGCCATCTTGGCAACAAAGCTGAATTTGTTCTCGGACCCCATTAATTTCCAATCACCAACAAAGTTCATTGGCAAGAACATTGTTAGGTTCCGAAAATGTCAAATCGACTACTATGAAAACTAGTTTGAAAGTTCCATTTTCAAGATGGCGTTGGGCTTGATTTTGATATGAAAGTTGACATGAAATTGAAAATTTAACATCAGAAATCGATTCTGCATACCTGAAAACTCATGAAAAGTCGACTTATACATCATTTTAAGGTAAGTGGCTGGACAGTTAATTTTCAAGATGGGTTCTGGCGGGCATCTTGGATTTATGCAGATTACGAGATTTGCACAAAGATGCCATCTTGGCAACGAAGCTGTTGTTTTTTCTAGGACCAAATTAGATTACGAATCACCAAAAACGTTCACAGGAAAGAGAATTTCTAGGTTGGTGTATTGAACACGTATGAGTGTCAAATCGGCTGATTTTTGAATATACTCCATCGAACTGACCAGCACATATGTTCAGCATTTCTTTCAGTCTTGTCTGTGTATTTGTTATATCTTTCATTTCTTAAAAGTTAATACCCATGATTTATCTAGTCTACTAAAAAGTAAATTAACTCAGTGTGACAGTTTGAACTCCAGAATAGAGCAATCCTCGTATGCTGATACTAGTAACTTCTCCGAGTCACGTGTAACGGCTATAGCCTCGTAGTATTCCGTATCCGCACGACGTCTGTATACCTGAATAACACTCCCTGACGCCGACAGCCTAAATATATTCCGACTTGACATTCCAGACACGTACACGACGCCATTTTTGTCCACGGCGACCCCTTTTGGTCCTTTGAGGTCAGGGTCCCTAAACACGAAGATAGGTTTGTTGTTAATCTTGCTTGGCAGTACCAACAACGCCGTCACGCAATTTCGCTTAAAATCGCTGACGTAGACAACAGAACCATGGACGTCAGACGCAATGTACTCTGGATTGGTGAAGAGCCGCTCGCCGTTATGGTCGCTATCAAGGCAACATACCTCCTCACCGGAAATATTAATCAAGTGAATACATCCTTCCCAGCAAGACGCCACGACGAGGTTCTTGGCAAAGCAGACAGCGAGAGCTTTATGGCGCATGGCGAGCTTTCGTCCTAGCTCGAGCCCTTTACGTGTTATGTGGACAAGTTGAAGTTGTTTGCGACCAGAAAAGCTTACGATGGCTAGGGAATCGTTGTGGGCGGCCACTGACCAAGGGTCCCCGTAGAAACGACACGTGTCCAGCAAATCGCCATCTGAGCTTATCATCTTCAACATTGGTTCATACAGCTGGATTAGCAGAATATCCCCCGTACTTAAAACAGCGAATGAAATCACCCAATCTTTGTCCTTACTATACTCCACATCTATGCGTTTCTTTCTCGGCGCCATTCTGTTTTTTTGTATTGTAACTCTGGATTTGGGATCCGACTTGATGGTGAAGGCCACAGTTTTATCCTCGGACTGTGGATTACATATACTGTCCCATGAGTATGAAATAGGACCGACTTTTGTCTCCAATTTATGAACGGCTTTGTCAGTCTGTGAGGTACTGGCCTTTGTTGATGTAACCTTTGTCCCCAATGTCGTCACTCCGGGTTCGAGTTTGACTGTATTGCCGCAGTTTGTGTGGTTAGTAGCGGCACACTTGGCACAGCATGAAACTCGACATGGTTTACAATATAGACTCAGGAACTCACCTTTGTGTCGGTCACATTTCATGTCAAGACTTAACCGGGATTCAGACTTGGAGAGGACTTCTTTCATTGGCAACAGTCTGTGAGTCTTAGACATCTTCATACTTTGATGACACTTGGTACATTCTGCACACATCTGTTCTTTGCATTGCTGGCACATGAACTGGGCAGACTTCGTCTTTCGATTCTGGTTGCACGGTTCGCAGTTTAGATGACTTGAACCGATGTCCTTGGCGGTCTGTGGACGACTCACAGCGGCTACCTTAGACTTTATGTTTCCATAACGTTCCTTGTCACGTATTGTTTTAACAACGTGGTCATGTGACATCTTCATGGCTTGGTGATATCGTGCACACACAGAGCAAAGGTATTCCGAACAGTTCTGACACCAAAACGTGGCTGTTTCGAACTCTTGTCCTTCAGCGCACGGTTGACACCGCTGAGGTTTTCCCGAATAACTTGCACGAGCATCTGACGGCACATAAGCGGACTTCGGTCGAGTTGCACGCACGGGTTCAGGTGAGTAACAACCACCGGTGTAGACGTACTGTTTGCCTCGTCCATTATGTTTAGATGTAAGGGACGCTATCAGGAAGTCCCGGCAACTTGAGCAAACTATGGTTATCGGTTCTTGGCTGGTCACTAACCTCGATATCCTGTCCACCTGTGAACGTATGCAAGGTTGGCAGAACGTGTGATCACAGGAGAGTCTGGTGGCGTCCCTGCTCTCGTGCATGCATACTGAACAGTTCCGACTCACAGCTGATCGCACCATTGGTTTGTGAAAGACCGGCATGGTTTTCTGTAATGGCGAAAAAAACAAAATGTTCATACGTTAAACATATTCTGCATTTATTTCACATGGCCCGTAAACGGGACACACTGTTCTGAACATACACACCATTTTTAGGATAACACACTATACATGTAACTAGGGAAATTAAACAATGTCAATTGAAACATATCAACTCATCCAGCACATCATAAACATGTTTTAGCTTGCAATTAGACCGCTGTAAGCTGTTTTCACAAGCAATTCTTATCTAAACAATCACAAGCTCGCCTTTAGTCTATAGTGATACAATATGCATATACTCATAATGCATTCGTAGAAAAATATAAGCAAATAAGCAACTTACCTATTTATATTTGTGCCTTTTCGTTTAAATCCTTCGTAAGCTTATTGAATTTAACACAAAAGGTTCAAATTCTTTATCTTAAAACACAGTAATCTGGCTTCAATAAGTATCTAAGTACAACCTATTGACCGTATAGTTAGGTTCCAAACAAGGTGACATACACGTACCTTACTCGTTATTATTTGAACCCGAACATGTTCCACAGGGGTTTGACGTATGAATCAATAATGGCACCAGGTCTTTAAAAAGTTAAAACTCAATGTCTGCTACATAAATGTTAGAGGAGTTGTCGATAGGTCCTCTAAATTATTCATCCACTGTAAATACCATTTGATCCTGTGAAGTCGCTTATAAACGTGTTTCAGCTTGGCTTGAACACACATTAACAATTAAATGCTTCAGGAATGATTAAGTTTAATGTTGCCATATTTGAACAGCTTCACTAACAATAAAACATGAGCACTAACTAGCAACCTCCTAACACTACTACAAAGTGAGTTTTTCTGTGACATTCAGATTCCCACTAATGGAGAACTACACTATTCGAGCATGGTTTATGGATCGATCTGTACCTGCTACGGTTAATACATTTTTTACACCATCATTTGTATCAGTGTTTCCATGGTTACGCGTGACCTGATATTCTAGGTCTGTGACACAGTTGTGTTTAGCATTGTTATATGTTGACGGTGATGCTGGTATTGATCAGATTCTCATCGAAATGTTAAGAACCCAAACACGACGACTTGCAAACACTTGTTTCCTTAACATGATTGTCAAAGGACTCTTTTGTTTGCTTTACATTTGCTGGTGCACACATGTACTGTATTCTGTATGGTGACATTAATTATGCACTATAAAGTTGACATGCCTGGTACTTGCCAATGGATAACTCATGTACGCCTTATTTATGTTCAGATGCATTAACGCTTCATTTTGTTTTATCTAATTTATTGCCTTTTTATACATTTAAAAGCAATTAAGCACCAGAAAGAACATGGCTGTGGTCATAACTACAATTGTCTATACAAACCTATTTCTGTTTTCCAAATAACATGGACATATGTAAAGGTAGAGACAGATTTACAAATAAACTCACGGGCAAGTTGCTTTTATTTTCAGGAATAAAACTGTAGAAACTTCGGAAAAAGTTAAAAAAGACACGACCGTAACCAATCGGGATTCTTCGGATATAAACTCGTCTCTTAAACGTGTCCGAAGTGTTCCAAATGCACAAGCGTGTCCTACCCCTGTGAGCGAGTTTTTATTGGACTATTATGCCATTACCTTACTAACATATACCTACATTACACTATGGTTGATTTAAATGCTATCAAATTTAATTCAAACAAAAACGCTTGTAGATTAAAATACTTCAAATTGAATGCAAACAAAACGCCTCGATAGTTAACATGAACGGAGTATTTATAAACGAAGTATTATGTGGACAGAGCAATACACACGTGTCTAAAATCTTAAAACTGACAATTCCTACAATCATGATTAAACAAATGTAACTGGTATTGGATAATGTAAGATATATACACATGGGGTGCCATAATCGACTTTACAAACGTGTGACTCGACCCTTTTACCCGTTGTTAGTTCGTGTGTTCTTTTATATTCGTACATTGTATTTGTGAATATTTTAATCAAATGGTAATAAGATAAGTTCAAAACCAATTATTGAACGAAAGAAAGAAAGAATGAATGAATGACATGAACTGTTTTAGCAAGCACTTTTCAGAATATTAGTTAATTCCCTCGTCCTTCAGAGTTAATCAAGGGCCCAAGTGACACACGTTTTGATCGACGATTTATTGAACATAGTGGTACAGTTCTTTGACCAAGGGGCTTTATTTACTGTTGTCGATGCATTGTATAATCTATTGAACAAAGATGCATTAAAGATAATCGTGCCTAAAGACATTGGGTTTTTCATTGTATAATTATCACCAATTTATAAATTCCAAGGTGTAATTTAAGTGGTATTTTTTTCCACATGTGCATTGACCTTCTATGTTCGTCGAAATAAATTATCTAACTAACTATTAACACACGCATATGGAATCCTTTTTCGAAACATATCTACATGTAATTTTTAAGGATCGGTTTGAAATCTAAAAAACGAATTTATCTTAACATTTTGTTCGAAACAACGGAACGGAACATATCTCAAACACTCTATGTGACTAGTCTACTATAGGAAACTTACAATATCTACTACAGAACCTATATGACACTGCCTCGTATTTTCGTTCAGTGTTCATTCACATGGATGTCTATTTAATAGCGTTATGATTAAGGAGATTGTAGAACTAGTTTATACGTGTACTCGATATAATACACACAATTAGTAACTAACAATTAGGAAACAAATTAATTAAAGAGTTCATTCGCTCGCCTGGCCATGTTATTTGAATGCTATATAACAATATGTACACGGTTTTTTAAACATCTTTCCAACAAAGGGAAGCAACTGCAACTATATCGTCAAAGTCACACCATAGTCACGTCCCTTTATGATGTTATTTACAAGGCTGACGCGATTGTTAATCTGTCCGTCTATCCGTCCGCCCTTCTGCAATCAGATAACAAGATAAAAAGAAACAATGCAACTTAATTACGATATACTGATGTAAAATTCGCCTAAATTTAGTAGATAAACATGATGTAACCGGAAGATTTACCGCGTATTCTATGTATATTCTATTTATAGCAACATGGAAAACCCAGAACATCCTTTTTCTTAATGCAGGTGTGATATCGGTTTAGTTAGTTCAGGCTTGTTTTTGATTGAGAATAACGTTCGATTTTACAATAGTCAAACTGCATCTCCTATTCAACAACCAAGAGGACTTACGCGTTAAGGCCACATTATACAGGAATAACCGATCGGCTTAAATATTCAAGGTAAGTAAACCGTACAGATATCTCGTGACACATGTACTAGGATAGACACTGTAGAAATTGTTAATAGCGAATAATGAGTCATTTGCTACTGTGGTGAGTAACCAGTATTCACACATGACACTGATAAATATTACCCTTTGCCAAGTTTAGATGTTCTTGTTGCTGTGTTCTATGATGTTTTATGTATTGATTTTAAGATGACATTATGATAAAACACATATGATTGAAGCATATCGAATATATTCATTTCATTTATTTTTTATTGGTGTAACACGCATAGTTTAAATCACACACTACACAAGTATATATTTCTTTATATCAATTAGTTATATCTAGTAAACAATGTGACATTTTGCATGAAGGTTCCTCGTTTAGTCAACACCAACTATAAAAGCAGCTAATGACACCGTTTAACACAGTTGCCATCTCCAGGGACAGAAGCAGACGTTCTCACATTGGTCGTCTGATGAATGCAAAGTAAAATAAATGTTGGGTTTTGTTGCTGGCAGATGTGGTTCAATTGAAATCTACTAACGACCTCAAACATAGGAGTTATTTTTTTCAACATGTCCCCCATTTGTATATATTGTTGTTTTACACACACAGTGTATACTGCGATCGTGTTTAATACCTGTTGTCGATACATACATGTCGATATCACAGTAGGCGTAATATATAACCACCAATGGAAATTCATAAAATTTACTTCCTGTATGTCGTTTTTAGGCTGTGTAAACGTGTGGCTATATCAGGTTTCTACTTCATTGAGTTTAGCAAATATTAATTGGTTTAAGGCTACGTCTACCGCTGGGTTAGATAATAACTAAAACACATAATGTAGTATTACATATACAGCTTTGTCATTCACCACTGAAGTTAAATCATGTGTCAGTAGTATTCCAATACAAGGTGGCATATATCTATTTTTTTGTTTACCCACAAGCTGTATAACATAATTGGTTTCATGAACTTGACCTTCAAATGATATTGACAATGACCTGTTATTGTGAATATACCAACAGCATCAACGACACTCATTATTTTGGGTATTTTTCAAAGTTGACAGTCGAGCGTTGGAATCTGTGGACTTTCTTGTTATGGTTCATACACTGATTTGAACGTTTTGTGAACACTTTGTCTACGGGCCATTTTTGGGACAAGCTTGACAAAGTTACCTTAACACCAGCGATAACAGGTTATCCAATTGTCTTTTCTTCCAGGTGTCATCTCTTAGGATGGTGGTACATGTAGTAAGACGCCACTGTTAACGCTCATCAACTATGTTTCACGACGTCACAGGAAGTAACGTCATTCTAAACGAGGTCAAGAATGAGGCCTCATGGGCACCCAGACAGAGCGGTGGTATGGCGTTCACTGACCGGCCACTTTCCCCAAAAGCCAAGGTCACTGTGACTTTTATAGGGTCAGGGGCAGCAGAATTAGGTGTCACGACTACGAACCCAGCTTCATTTACAGGCGCGGTACCAGATGCTGCCACGAGAACTCGAGACTACGTGCTTCTCAATGATATCAAAATGCACAAACGCACGTGTAAGATAGAAGTTACATTGGATGAAAATTCTAAGGTAAAAAAACACTTAATACAGTTGTTGTCGTCGTCATCGTCATCATCGTCCCCATCATCTCACCACCACCATTACATACATACATAAGGCTTAAACATGTACACACAACCCTACACTCTCTCTATTGGTGTTCTTTTCTTTCACAAACGTATTAGTATATGTTAGTATATGTGTGCTGCTATTTCCACTATAACATAGATATATGGCAACAATTATTGCATATATATATATATACACCATCTTACAACTTTCACTAAATGTTGGTAAGCAGTTTTACAGTGTGCAGTACATGTAATTGTAAACTGGAATGGAAACAACTGCAACGTATTAGTTTAATTTCATCTTAATAACATAGTTTATAACTCTATACATATAGCATATAGGGTTATTCATATAGACTAGGTTACCCTATTGTACATATCGAGGTTTGTCGCTAGGCTGAAGCAAGTAGGCTGGAGTTCATAAGCAAGGACTTGAACTTTGTGTTAATCCAAACATTTGACGACCAACTGTCTATGCGTTGTTCTTACAAATACAACTGATATTTGAATATATTCATAGGTAAACTATAGATTCTCCTTTTTAATATTCCCGATACTTCGATGTATATGAAATTGTACACGAATTAATAATAATAATGATTATGAAATTCAGACCCGCCTCCTGTTTCGTTAACAGTTAGGACATGGTTGCAAGCGTCTCGAGATATATATTTATAACCACGTGATTTGTTGTTATCAAGGTTGATAATTTAATCTACTAGTGATATGTAGCTATTGTTTAAAGTCGGGTAGATAAAATGTCCTCAGTCGAGTATAATAACTTGTAATAATCTGAATACTAGTATATTTAGAGAGTAAAACCCTAAATAAAAAACAAGCCAGAACTCGAATTATAATACTATTTACAATTTCGTCTTCCTGCGTTCATATTCAGTTTAATAAATACCGGTCAGGGTCAAGGTCAGGGTGCGATCAAGGTCAATGCTTTACACGTTACTAGATAAATAGAACCAACACTAATACAACTTCTGTTCAATAGTTTAAATCGGCCGTGAGATGTGTTCACTCTCGATATAAGTAAATTATTGGAAGATAAGTATTTGTAGCTGCTTGTTGGTTATTTTTGTTTGCTTTTCAAACCTGTTATGCATGGGGTGTTGTGTTTGGTATTGTTTTGTTTTGCAACACCTACATGTACGTTCCATTCGATTCCATTATGTCTGTCTGTCTGTCTGTCTCTGTCTCTGTCTCTGTCTCTGTCTCTGTCTCTGTCTCTGTCTCTGTCTCTGTCCCTGTCTCTCTGTCTCT
>ENA-OREC01002288-OREC01002288.1-marine-metagenome-genome-assembly--contig:-NODE-2288-length-10453-cov-13.341847_pt1 | contig 10453 bp, 2 predicted proteins | sample MGYA00248626_ERZ508543 | MGnify/ENA primary metagenome ERZ508543 (study PRJEB26211, sample SAMN05518279) | marine metagenome | isolation source: Puget Sound, Washington, USA | host: Bankia setacea...
GGAGGGGGAGGGGAGAGGAAGAGGGAGGGGAGGGGGGGAGGGGGAGAGGGTAAGAACGAATTGAGGAATCGAAAATTACCAAACGTAATCTTCCACGTAGTTTGTATTATTGTAAAAACGCATCACTGGAAACCATTTTGCTAATTGATATAGGTAAATGTAAAGGCACACACTGTTGTATACACTTGATATTTAATTGATATTTTGATAGGATTGGGTCGAATTAGATGTGCATGTTAACAACTTTATGAGAAACCGGTAAATCATTTATCGCATATATGCAAATGATATGCTTATGTTTAAATACTAATTAGACACTGAAGGACCACAACGACGTCATTATGCTCCATATATCACTCTCATCTAAAAAAGGAGTTTGTTTAATTTTACTTGTATAAGTGAGCATCGAGGAACATTGCTCTCGCCAGATTCGGTATATTTCAACCATGCAACTTAATGGAAAATATAGCCCGGACCAGCGTCACGTTCTGGTAGGTTAAATGTTGTCTGAACGATGTCTTTATCACTTTAGATATATGGATGTAGACGGTATTTAAAACACAACCCCCGTGTATAATAGCTGTATCGACCTTTAAAAGAAGTCCAACGTTATATATCCTAACACCAGATCAGCTAGCTGTATGTGAGTTGTGAAAGATTACTGGCAATGTTATGATAGATGTGTCGTCTAGTATATAGGTTTACAATTGTATAGGGACTCTGTAGCACATGTGGTTGGATATATTACATTGTGTGGCCTTGAAGCAGTTACAATAGTTGTTCAAAATTGACAGAATAGCAACTTTTGTTCCACCTTTGGATTGTGTTCTGTCCCTGCTGTTTTGACTGGTCCTAGTGCTGACGAGTGTTTGAGATCAGGACATTGATTCCAGAAGAGAATGTGATGTTTTAAGTATACACGTTATCAACCGAATCCTGTTGTATATTGTAATACTTGTGTATAATAATATTACTACAGACAGTGTTATGTTGTCCTTACTGTACGAATATCTACGAGCCTTATGTTAACATATCAGAGGCATTGACCATCCGTATACTTACTCTGCATAGTTGTACGTTGTTAATGTTAATGTAAGAGATAGAAGCATTGTCTTAGTAGCTTTATTACGGAAATATCCAATAAGTATGTGCCACTAAATAGCCAAATGTACTTCTATATATCCAAATGTTCGTCAGGGTAGGTACTATTTGAAAGATTGCTTAATATGTACCCGTCGACAAAGGCCTTGTTTTTGATGGTTTCAATATGCTATTGCCGAATGGTGTTGGTTAACTGTATTTGGTGTAAACTAATGACTTGTCTTCAGAGTATGTAGTTGTTGTATTGGCCTCCACGTGCTTTTATTTGTGTTTAGACCAGACATTTGTCATAGTTTGGCTCACACATGGATACAAACTGGATCAGATCCGACTATTCGATAAAAAAGGATAGATTACTATTAGACACGCTATTCTAAAATATCATTTTGCGCCTGATTTGACTTCAGGCACGTAGTCATTGGCCTAAATTCTCCACAGATCACCCGTGATTGGGGGATGGAACATAACAGATTGAGACTTGAGAGGTTACCATTTAGTCACAATAAAACAAACGTCCATTGTCACCGCATTCCAATTTGTATTGCCGAATAATAAACGCCTTTGATACCATTATATTCACACCTTTTATCTCATCTTGGGACCCAATAGCGTAAATTTCAATATATTATGTTTCAGTGTAGCGTTATTAACAATCATTAACCTTCCAAGAGATAATTGTACTACTATACGAAAGAATGGACAAAGACAAACGAACGCTAAATCGTGAAATCCGAAGTTATTCTTCTCTATTCTCAAAACCAGGCCAGGAAGGCATCATTGACCTCGTTAGATACCCAGACCAACTGTTAGCGACTTGTGACAAAATGGGTAAATAGATCCGCGCACAGTTGTGGTTATGGGTCGCTCTATATTCATGAAATCATGGCGTTGGTTTGCAGATCCGTAGCTATACATTGTTTTGTGACAACCATTATTTTGCAAATTTTAGCAAATATGCCCTAGGAATTGGATAACGAGTATCATTCTTTGTAGAAAATAATTTTATGATACTACTAAGTCGGTTGAAATGTGAAATTTGAGAAATTGTTTAATTGTGGAAATAAACACGTTACCATATGTCACAACTTCAACGAAATGGCATACTTATCACACGTTCCTTTTTATAGTTGTACTTTAAAGCTAGGCAAATTTGAGAACTAGCCAACACTATACAATATAATTAGTATACGTTACAATACTGTCGTGTTTGGGTGTCCATACCGCCCTCTACACCACCCATTGACACTTGACCTTGACGTACGCCTCTGTTACTAGCTTACCTATAACTAGACCACGTAATCCACATTTCAAGCCAGGATAGATTTTTTTCTCTCAAGATTTTACGATACGGATTCACATGACGAGCCGCAGAGACAGCCCAAGAAGCGATGGTAATATTGATAGCTTTGAAAGATTTCAATCCAGAAGTCAATGTAGTTTGATACCCTATTCAAACCCCACGTGTTAATAAGTTTTGATACATTTAATCACAGTTGTGGTGTTTCAAGTTATTTCACGGTTCGATATCGTTTTGTCCATCTGGAACCTAATACGTTCATGAATAAATCAAGTCTGGGTAAATGAAGAATGAAGGATCTTGACTTTGACTACAATTTACTCGCAGAAACACGATTCTCTGAAGATGATCCGTGAACTCGTTTTAGGTCAGAGACCCGTTATGTGGGACATCTGGTTCGCACTTTTAACGTTTTAAATGTCTCTTAAACATTCATGTATCTAATTAACGGGCTCCTATAAAGTACATTGACACACACACAAATCAATGGCACACGAAACCTTAACCCTACTGACAAAACCATACAAGAATGACAAGGGTAAAATATCAGTAAGAATGATAATTGCGTTATCTTTAAAATGTAACATATAATTTAAAAAAACGAGCACCATTTGCGTAGGGTTTCAAGTTGTGCACCTATCGATACATCTGAACCATGTTTCAGATTTGTATGTTAACAAAGATCATTATTTCAGTCTGAGTAAGCTCTATTTGGGTAGCATAAATATACTTTGTACAAAAGCCAGACAAACTAATTAAACTGTTCATCAAATAGTTTTGTTAATTGTACTTTCTGCTGATACATACGTGCATGTGTAGTTGTATTCAGTTGTACCGTTGAATCTGCACTTTTGTTTTACGTACACACAAACCTTCTTAGAATTTGAGAGTGTATTTGATTAATGTTACAGAAAAGCATTTACTATCTTTAGAGAGCTTTAAATATCTACATTACGTATAAGAGGGCTGTCCAGATATACGCACTGGTGTGTCTGAATGCATTTTATTTATTTGAACGAATTCATTCCTTAAAACTGTTCTTATGGTGAACGTTTGTCAATGGTTAATGTTGGGCTAAACATTTTTGATTATCAAAGCACGCCCACTTTAAATACGTCTGTTTCGATCAGTAGGTTTCAGGTTATTGTTTATGTGTAGCAGTGTGTATTTGAACAGGTATTTCACAAGTAAATAAAAAATCAATAAAACCGAATCAACAACTCCCCTTATTACAGCACAAGCTCTCTTCCATCCAACTTTAAAACCACAAGTATTTAGCCGAATCGAACTCTTTTGTTTGTGTGGATTATTGAGTTACACATATGAGCGGTTTTGTGGTTTAACGCGAATAACAAAATGTACAACATAGTCGGATAAACATGTTAGTATGTCGATCAAGAGTTGCCAATGTCAAGAACTAGTAATGCTATTGACGGTAGTATAACTAAACAGTATAATTATCACACAACCAATTCGTGTTTCGAGACCCTGAGCCAACTCTGTGCCACGTATTTGTTTTAAGTTTAGTCAATCAGATATTTACGTCGTGTTTTTGATTTGCCTGAACATGTTATGATTGTCTGGTATTCCTGAAAATAATAACAAGTTGTAGTTTACGAGCTCTATATGTGCAGTCTGTATAAAGTATGTATTCTGAAGCACACATTTACTTTAAAGTAACTCAACTGTCAACTCAAGTGTTAAACAATTTTTGGCAGAGGTATGGATATCTTTAATGTCACAGACTTGAGGTTACAACTGTTTTGCCCATTTACATAAGGTACCCACAGCAACAAAAACAAAGGTCTGAGTTTTGGTGCTTAAAAACGACACAGTAAGTCTAGCCCACCCGAGCGTCTATATAGAATTGTTATTTGATTGCCCTTAGCTGCTCGCATTGGCAACCGTCTCGTCGTCGAACACTTTCATAATTTCCTTACCACCCTTATCATTGTTGGTAGTGTCATGTAATACACAATTACTATTAATGCAGTGTTTACACCAGTACTCAAAATTCCAATGGGTTTATTCGTGGTATTTAAGTCACTATTTCCAGCTAATACCGGGTATGTTACATAAGACTACCAGACGTTCTTGTCCTGGAGCAGTACCAAGGAATGCATGAACACACACGTACATGTAGCCTAGCGAGCATACCAACATAAATATACAGTTCACCACAGGGATGGGTCACATGGTATGGCTTCTGTTTCTCTACAGATACAGACTAAATCAAGATCATCAGATATATTGGCATATTTTCTGTTTAATACATGTGTGAATTCAGGTACACCAATACTGTTCGAGTTTTTTTTTAAATATTGAATAAAACTGTTCCCTAGATGTACTATAGCTGATACTGTGCAGCTTCGATAATAAAAAGGTTATTATGTCGAAAACGATCTTCGGCGTGTTTTTTTTATAAAAGCTTTTTAAGATATGCCATGTACTATTTTGTACCACAGAAAGTCTTCGTTAAATGTGGCATGCACTTCTCACAATATAGAGAACGTTTCTGAGTTAAATATCAACGTGGTTTGTCAAATGTATTCTAGCATTCAGTATGTGTTAATAGATAGTTAATTCACAAGTACATGTATGAAGTGCACGAGTGCGCTAAAAGTGGGACACGTTACAGTGCAAATCCACCTCTCTGTACTCATCATCAAGTGTTTTAGTTTTGCCGAGACACATTAGCAAACACCACATAATAAAGAATGCATTTCCGAGTATGCACTAAAACTCCCGTAACATAAATACAAAAAAACAACAACAAAAACAGCTTACAGCGAATCTTTGCAACCTTTGTGTACTGACAAAGATCTAACTAAACACAAAACAGTGATGAGTGTTTGCACAGTTTTAATAATGTAGACTTGAATTGTTTTAGTGTAAATGCGTATCCAGACATATGCGATTAAGATTGAGAGTTCCTTCTTTCTAAAATAGAAACGAAAAAAATCTTTGCAGAAAATGTGCATAATTACGCGTACAGTTATTGAAATAAGTGGCATTGAGAGGTATTGGTAAAACAAACGATAGGAATACGTGACATGTCAAACTGCTCTTGTGTTTTAAGTCAGTGCAACCGCACAAGTATACAAGTTTGAATTACATAAATATACATCATGACATGCACACGTTAATAAAGATAATACTCAGAAAGGGATCAGCCATCCATATGTTTGCCTGGTTAAAAATTGTTATTGAAAATGTCACCGATTCCAGCTAAAAAGCAACACCAAGTAATTACTATACATACTTACCCAAAGCACAAACAGACATTGAAACTATACACATTGCAGTTATGTACATGTGCAATTGGTAGCAATCGAGATACGTACAGCGATTCATTCTGCAATACTCCACATATACCGCTGAGTTTAACATCTTGAATCATGTGACCTCAACCATCCCACCTCAAGGTCAACAATATGTCACGTGTGTAAGCATCTATACCGTGTGTCAGTCTGCCAGCATGCAAACACGTGTTCCAATTAGTAGTGCCTGCCAAAAACCAAACAGCTTACACATCTGACCACACGCTTCAGGAATGGTTGTGGGATTATGTTTTCTTTGTCTCTGCGTCTCTTTATGGACCACATGCCATTCTGTCTTCTGCTCAACTACAGAACGCATGTTAATTGGGATTATCATCATCACCGTCGACATTTCAACTCGAGTATCAACATCTCAAGTTTAGAAACGGACACACATGGTCGCCTTCAATTTCTTTCAATCGTTAGCTCACACAATCTACTCGTTCGACGCTATTAGTCATCAAACAGCCAATTACATCTATGAGAACTTACTACTTTTGTATAAACTCTGAAATCTTAAAAAAATTATTGGAAGAAATTTGATAAAAAAACGCGCGCTTGATACATTAGAAGTGTTATAAAAATCTCTGTAAGGCCAATAACACTTATGGTACACGGGTACGCGTCGGTCTGCTCTGATCCGGAACCTCAAAATGGGACACAAGCATTGACCTTCAAAATCTCAAATACATTATTGTCGATCAAATCAGTATACCAACGGTAGGCATTAATCTTCTGTATCAATCTAAGCTGTGAAAATATGTTCTATCACGTGAGATCGTGTATTTGTCTTAATTAGCGTCCACATATTAATTGCAGATAAGACAGAAAAAAATGCTTCACGCAGTTTTGTTTATATCGTACCCTACATTCCAGCGACAGGGTAGCGTAATTGTTGTTTTGTTATTAGATCTAACTAGTTATAAAAATGCATGATATCATTACAGAAGATTGTATCATGTCCTTTTGTCTGTTTTGTTAATAGTTTTAATTAATTGCAGAAGAATTTTGTCAATTGGACGCTCGAAAAAAAATGTCGTCTGCTGGGTAAACTCTGAAACGAGGCACTAAATCTGTTTGTAAATGGGTATTGTTTAAATCAGTAGACAAATCCTGTTGATATGTGGGTAACGGTAAGCCCAGGGATAAACGTCAGATTAATTCTCTCATTTCAATTGTTGTCAAAATAGCTGACATGTTTAAATACTTGCGACACGCCTTTATGTTCGATTATTAGTATTTTGTAACAATTGATGAAAGGAAAGAGCGTCGTTGTTTGTTTTAAATATTAAGCGGTACACAACAAACACTTACACCAAACAACTGAAAGCTACTCGCAAAAAACAGTACAAAATAGAGATGTGGGTATTTTGGTAAACACAAAGTTGTGGCATTTTAGTATTTTAATACCCTCTAATGAAATAATATTGATGATTTAAATTAAAGTAGTTCGGCAGTGATAAGGCGAGTTTATTAGACGTCTTTTAAATATTGGAATAGAATGTTTGCTGATGAATGGTCATTTCTGGTAGAATATACTAGTCTTTATATGGAGGACACCAAAGTTAAGGATAGTGTACATTGTTTATGCCGTATGTAGCAATGTTACGTTGTTGGTGAGGTCATAAACTGTGTCAGTGTAACCGTGGCAATAGCAATGTTTTGATATAATGTCGGACAATTCATTTACGTAACAATGAGACCCAATTCTATGAAGACGTTAAAGTAGAAACATTAATTTCAACTAACCTGTGACATAACCAGTACAACAACAAGCCAATATGAGGCCTCGATTGATGTCTTTTTTTAAATACCATGGCCTGTCAAAACAACATGTAATAGGCATCTGACATGCAATAAATTTAATTTTGACATTTTTCTACATTAGTTCAGCTTGTGTTTTGCCACAATTTACATTTGTTACCTCTTAATCATACACGGGGAGAGAAAACGCGACAAATCGCACCTAAGAGATGCAGACGACAATCAAAACCCTGCGTCCCGAAACGAGGCTTCCACTAAGATTATTGTTTTGCACAAGATCGTCTACACTAAAATAGCTCAATTTCAGACATATTGTAATAAAATCGTCTGCTGTAATTAAGTCTACTGGGGCTATCTGCAAAGGTTCTAGTCGTCTGCATCGTTAGATATGACGTCACCTCGGCGTTTTGAGACATCAATGTACGAGTAAATGTATCGAAAATCGATTCGTGATAAGGCTCTTTAAATGAAATAACAGAAGCAATCACTTCATCTAACAACCAGTAACCATCGAACGTAAAACATGGTCTAAACACGAGACACAGGGGCGGCCTTGCACAGAGGTCAGCGCGTCGGACTCGTAATCGGTGAATGCCTGTCAGGCGTGAGTTCGAAACATATCAAAGAATCACATTGTTTCATCGAGCTTAGTACCGGTTGGTTCTAGGAACGGTTTCGAGCGTGTATAAACCAACATTGAAGGACAGATTTTCAGATATGCCAACTAATGTAAACCCTCGGTATATAAAGTCAAAAACAGTAAAAACACGCGCATTGGTGTACATTGAAACACATCGAGATTCTACAATGGGAGTGTTTAGTTCGATTCCAAATAGAAAACTACAGCGAACAAGGAATGATGCCACCCGAACCCCAATGTCACTGTAAACGTCTGCTACAATAGCCATATCACGTTCACAATTCTTGCAACGCTGTATTTTGAAATAAGTGTGCATTGCCTAACATTTGCGTTCAGACTAATGACTAATGATCGAATACAGGGCTGTAGTTACTTGGTGCATTCGACAAGAAGAGAGGAACATTGTTATGCGCACTTAGGCAAACAGAGAGCACCGAGAAACTTTCTTTGATTTCGTTCTCCGCCTACGCGTTCAAATCAATTCCAACACTTGTAGACATAGTTACGTGCTGCTGAAACACGTGTTCAGATAACTAGACAATTACTGCGTTGTAATCGCTCTTACAAATCGGTAAAAAACAAGCTTTTGGCATACACGCGGTACAATGGCTCGTTCTAACACCAGTAGATCTGCGTCCCACTAAACTACTTAAATATTGCTTTATTTTATGCAATTGTGGTTTTAATTGGCAATCGTCTGCAACACATTTATATCGTCTGCTGAATGAGTCTATATCAGGACGTCTCTCCCTAAGGCGCGACTTCACGTGTTATGAGTGCATATATTAATTTGTTGTTTTCCTCAAACGTCTAAACACCTGCAGGTTATATCTATTATTAGTGTAATACAGTAATTGTTGATCTAATAAATGTTGTTGTTCTTACTACAGTTTCTGTATCGGTACTTGAAGTGCTTTAAAGGCTAGTGTGATATTACTGTTCTTATTTAACAGACAACTGCAGTATTACTTAATAAACCTACCACGTCTTCTACTTAGTGTCTATGAGTAACGTATGTTGTTTGTTCTGAAATAGAAACCGGTTCCAACCGACGAATCTCACTAACGCAGTAACAATAATTAACACATAATAGACAAAAATGCGACGTTGTTCTTAAAATTGTGGAACATTAAAAGAAGCAAAATGTACTATTGTAAATAATTACGTAGTGACAACAAAAATGGGTACAACAAACTAATTTTGTTTAGATCGTGTTTTTTAAGGTTTAGTCAGGGATTTCTTCTGGAAATTTTTATCACACAAAAACAGAGTACCAAAAAGGAAGCATTTAATAAGAACAAATGTGTTAAGTGGACGCTAGGCTGGTGATGATAACTTAGTGTAGGCATGTGCACACTCTTTTTAAGTTCTTCCCTTACGTACACCAATGTTACCGTTGCTACTGTAAGCAATTTAGTGTACACCATATAACAAGTAGCCGTCATTTATGTGGCTGACAGAATTCGGCTTGAACTCACGAAACAATTCTTTTTTCTATGGTAAATCATGTTTAATTAAAGTAATAACATAGCACACAGGTAGCTCATCATAAACAAACAATGTCATTGAATACATCATGAGTAAAAGAACATCATTACTTAACTAATGTATCGAGCGTTATAATATCTAACCCCCATTGTCTAAATGCTTGATAGTGTGTATGTGAATGAAAAAAAATGACATCAACAACAGCAGTAGGATAATGACGACTGTTAGTGGCAACATTACGTGACCTATTTGAACTAAAGTGAGTATATAATTGTATCAGTCGCTACCCTGGAGCACCATTATTAGTACTTGTGAACTTAATAAGTCATCAATGTAAATGTCCAGGTCGTGTGCGTACTTAGCAGCAGCAGCTTTTATGGAGGCGGTCTTTATAGCAACATTATACTCGCCGCTGTATATACAAGTTCACCAACTGTGCCAAACGCCTTACAATATAAGGACTTTTGGGGAAAAAAGTTCTTTTTTAACGAAATTTGATAATTATTACATGTAAAAAAAAAACTATACGATGCACACCAATCTCTGAACCTTAAACATGTTATACACGAAATGAAATATAAAAAACACAAACGTCCACAAAACAATAATGATTGTAAGACGTGAGACGAACATTTACTATACATTGGGTAGATGATGCCATTTCTAACGTTATGGTAAATTTGTCTTTTATTTAGATGTTTGAAATGGTTAACTTATAACACTGGACACACTATTGATGTCCTTGTAAGTGTATAGTCTCTTATGCCATGCAACAACTCTAGTGTCATTTATCTACACATGAAGTTTATTACCTGCTAAACGTTATTGGTTATTATACTCTGA
>ENA-OREC01002289-OREC01002289.1-marine-metagenome-genome-assembly--contig:-NODE-2289-length-10452-cov-12.947952_pt1 | contig 10452 bp, 8 predicted proteins | sample MGYA00248626_ERZ508543 | MGnify/ENA primary metagenome ERZ508543 (study PRJEB26211, sample SAMN05518279) | marine metagenome | isolation source: Puget Sound, Washington, USA | host: Bankia setacea...
ACTGGAAACAAAAATTAACAAAATTAATTTATGCATCTGTCATCATTCTCTGTTCCCAAAGGGTGCATTGAAGTTAATTGCACACACACACAAAACAAAAATCTACTTAAATGTAGGAATTGTATTTCAAAAGTGTTTTGGAAGATACACCATAATAGGGCTTGTTTGGAAAAAAAGTTGTTATTAACATGTTATTATCTATGGATGAAATAGAAAGAGAGAATAAATAGTAAATATAGTTCATGTCTCGGTCAGTAAACATGTGACTAGAAATGAGTATGTCAACAAGTTGTTGGAAAGCTAAGCTATATATATCTACCTACTACATGAGTGAGACAGAGAGATGGGATGGACCCTAACAGACATGTACACTAAGGGATGAATGCATAAAAGGTTACATCTGCTTCTTTATTCAACAGCACTTAACACCATTTAGTATTCACCACTCAACATATTCCTTGGTAATGGTACAGCCAGCATAGTAAAAATGCCTTCTTATTGATAGAACTTGATTAAATCTAACTTTTCTTTGTGTTGTTCATGTGATATTCATATTGGGAGACAATTAAACTAGCTTTGCACTGCTGCTTTGTATGTTCAGGGAAGTATCTTAACTAATGTGTGCAAATTGGAGAGGAACTTGTTACCAATTCTTACTAAGTAATATGGAGTAAAACATAAACGCCCCTGGGATACAAGGTAGACCAGTGACCCGTATACATGTGTCTAGTTTGGTATATCTACGTTGTACAGGGCATGAGGGGAAGTGTGCTACCATGAGCTGTGATTGGTTACTGTATAGACTACACACTCTGCATAACCCTGTACTACTCACACTTCATAAACCACACATGCATACCTTTGTTGGTGTTTCCCGTCGTGTTGAGGCTGCTGGTACCTGTACGAGGGGTGATGGGCAGGGAACCAGGAAGGGAAGTGCCAGTGGTTTGCTGTACTATACTGGAAACCGACTTCAGTGCTTCCTGCAGATCATTCACCTAGGTAACCAAACAAACAAATGTAATAAGAACAACACTTAAAAGAACAGCTGATATATGGTTGAAGACTTTAAGCTAATGTTATTAGTTGTAACTGTTCCTTCATTAATAAGGTTAAAAAGAAGCAAACTTTCTTCTAATGTGAAATTCAAAATCTTTAAAATATTCAAGTAATCTTTTGCTCTAACGCACTGTCCTATTTAATCATTTATGTTAGATATGGATTGCTTCATAAACTGTGCAATTTCAGTAAATATCTCAAATGTTGTTATTTTCTCTAGACACAGCTGCAATATATACAACGTAGGGCATTCCCCTTGTCCTATCACATTAGCCAGTAGTTTAAGATACAAGGCGATTGGAGATGCTGAAATCTGTACTTTTCTTGTTTTTACCTTACATGTACAGGACAATTAGGGACGTTGAGAATGTTCGTGCCCTAAGTTATCAGCTGAAGACTGTTTACCTGTGATTCTAGTTTAGCACATGTCCTCTCTAGCACTAATTGTTTGTTTGTGTCCATGGTTGACTGTGTATTCATTCCATGACTGGCCGTACTCTCACCCATCTTATTCAACATCTCAGCACGGGCGAGCGTGTTCTGGATCTCAAGACTTGAGTTATACGAGTTGCATTCATGTTCACGTTTAACCTCCTGGGTGACAAAGGTCTGTGAGTGTAACACCTCGTTCTTCCAATTCTGTAGAGACTGAACCTGTAGTCACAAAATAGGTCACAATACTGTTTTGGACAATTGGGAGGAGGGGGGGGGGGGGGATATTCATTGCAAAAACAAGCCGGGAAAAACATAAACTGTCAAATTTTTGAAAAACTGCATGAAGTTAATGCAAGTGGGTGTCACCTGTCAATGGCTGCAGTTGTATAGGGAGAGAAACCATAGTTCACATGCAGGTAACTGACTTACTGAAAACATTTTAAATAGTCTGCTTAATGTATTATTGAATGAAAACAACATGAGATCTCATCAGTGTTACATTAAAGCCACATAAAGAAAGTTACCATATGGACACATTGGTCATAGCCTTAAACAACTGTGCATCGTATCAATGATAATGATATTACTAAGCAAATGCCATTATATCAGTTCACTTGAACATATCTATTGCTTTGGAATGATTAGCAAGGCATTGGGCAGAAAGTTACATCAATTTATTTAACGCATGCTTCCAATTTTATCAGTTAAGCAGTACATAGTATTTCAAGGCAAACTTTGATTTTGTGAACAATATTCAAAAATTGTGTCACTGCTTAGGTTCCAGATAGAACACCACTGTACAGGTCTCTTGTGATCTTACCTCTTTCCAGAGTTGCCTTATTGCCTCAAGCTGTAACGTTCTCAGTTGCTTTTCTTGTTGATACAGTTGCCGTTGTCTGCAAAACAAAATCAGAATACCACTTAAACAATGTACCTATCAACTAATTTACTCTCCTCTACTAAATAACAATATACAATATAACCATATAGGCAGTTTGTTGTTTCTTGTCATCGGAGTTATTGATGCGCACAAACATTGAAAACCCAATAAGTCCATGAATGTTCCATGTCATCCCTCCTAACGAGGTAATTAAGAGACTTTTAGATCAGAAGACAATGTTTTTAAAGACGATAAGAGACCACCTATCATATATCATGTTGTTTAAAGACTTTCTCTTATAATGTCTTTGAACTATCAGGTGGATCTCGATGAAAAGTCAATAATGTGTAGCATCCTTATTATTTAATAAGAAACCAGGAGGAATCTTTAACCAACCCAAACACCTACTTTTCCAGCTCTGTCCTTAGCACAACGATATGTTCCTCTGCACGTCTGGCTCGTATCTCCCTACGTACACGTACAGCATCCAGGTGGTGTTCTCTCGTATAGTAGCCGCGCCAATAACTCTGGATCTTTGTGGCAGCTAGCTGCTGAAGCTTGGTGGGTGGATGCGTGAATCTCACCTCTACAAACAGGACAGTTAGATTAATCAGTACACAATTGGAGCAAACAATCTACACACTGCAATACGAGGGGTGAAAACAAAGAGTTCTAAGTACTATTGAATAAAGAAACCAGATAGAAACCTTTCCGCATTCACCCCTTGATTTATAACATGGAATAAATACAGGAGCAAAATCAGAGCATGAAAAAAATAAAATTTGCCTAATGGCTGATAAAGAGCTTGCAATGCAGAAAAAAAAGAAATATCAAATGCTTATCTTTAATTATGATATTTACTTATTTTATCCATACTCTGTTTGGGATGGATGAGTATACTTTTAAATGATTGTTTTTAAAGGGCTTCTCAGATATACCTTCAAAAGCATAAGTATTCAATGATTTTTTACAATTTTGTGCAAGCCCTATGACTCATATACTTTGAATGTTAAATGCTTCATTAGATGGATAAAACACTCAATATGAATCCTGATCTTATACAACTTTCATTTCACTTTGAAGTTGATTGAGAACTAAGCAGAACACTTGTTACATGAACAGTTTGCCAACAGACTGGAAACGATGGATTTACTGTGGTCTATCTAACGAAACCGGCACTATTGGAAATTACAACAAATGGAACTATAGCATACACCTTAGAGAGTACGGGTGAACCTGTGGGTAAATGTTAGAACTTTAAAATCGACACAGACCTGTAGATGTATGCCATTCACCCTGTCTACGCTTGCAAAAGGTGAACTTCAGTTAAGCATTCTTGTCAAACACCTTACCTAAGATTACAGTTCTCAATAGTTCTTGTATTTATGTATGTTTCAATTCATTGACTTGTCACATGTTTAACTAAGTAAATGTGCACACTGGTGCAGAATTTGTGCACATTTACCCACCCCCTAATCACGTCTGGATTAACGCAGTGTGTATATGAAGGATTAGGCATAAAAACACAAATGGGATTGAATTAATCAGAGTCACTTATGGGTCTCAAATAAAGCTCAATGATTTTAACCAACATGAAAGAATTAACAATGTAATGAAATTGGTTGAACATGATTAAACATAGCAGAAAAAATGCCGGCAAATGCACACGGGTCATTCATGTAGTTACTAACTGAGGTTCAATGTAACAATTTTGCGTAGGTCATTCAAAGCTGGCTTAAGTAAGACAAAACACATATACAACTAAAAAAGGTAGAATCCATTTGAAGATAATAACGTTTGTACTTTTTTACTAAATTATTTCTACCTATATATGAGTGTAGCCATGTAAAGTCACCTTCCCTTTGCAATTATTTATATTAGATTTCTCCCAAAATAACGTGTCTCCTGACTGTTGTATGTTGCTCAATAATAACTGAACTTAAAGATATATGAAACAGTGAAGTTCTACTAACGAGACCAACAAAAACTGAACTTAAAGATATATGAAACAGTGAAGTTCTACTAACGAGACCAACAATAACTGAACTTAAAGATATATGAAACAGTGAAGTTCTACTAACGAGACCAACAATAACTGAACTTAAAGATATATGAAACAGTGAAGTTCTATTAACGAGACCAACAATAACTGACCTTAAAGATATATGAAACAGTGAAATTCTACTAACGAGACCAACAATAACTGAACTTAAAAATATATGAAATTTCTACTAACGAGACCAACAATAACTGAACTAAAAGATATATGAAACAGTGAAGTTCTACTAACGAGACCAACAATAACTGAACTTAAAGATATATGAAATTTCTACTAACAAGATCAACAAAAAGCTTGCTATTCAGACCCAATCTGTAACGTTAAAATCAGCAGTTCGGGAACAAAAATTGGTGGTAAAGCTTGACATGGAACAGGTCTTAACATCTAAATATGATAGCCACATTTTACTCTTCTACTATTTTAAGGAACATAATTTCTATAATACACAATTGAAAGTAATAAAACAATGGCATAAACATAATAATGTGAAGCACTAGTGGTTTACAATATAACAGTGAACAGATTGTGAAATGTTAGACGTGAGAGAAATAGAAACACACCTTCAGCAAGCACTGCATCACTCGTGGGACGTGAATAAATCCCTGAATCCTGTAAGCTAGTATTGTGATCCCTTTTAGATTCAAACCTGGGTAACCTATCTGTGTTAATCACTTTTTCAGGGATAGATTTTATTGTTTTACCCCTATTAGTGCGTGAGGAATCACTATCAGCCGTGCCAGGTCGACGAGAGGTGGAATATTTACCCGGTATGTATTCAGACTGAGTTCTTGTCACTGCCGAGGATCGGTTCGCCACTGGTATGGAAGTCCTATTCCCTGAGTATGTAAACACTGAATCTTTTGTATCCTTTCTCTTATCTTTAACACTTTTATTATCCTCTGCTTTAGGTTTTGACGTAGTTGCTGTTTTTCTGGCCTTATGTGCTGCAGCTTTTATTATACTTAACTCCTTACTCGGAATGTTCTCCACGTTCTCTTTGGGAATATCGTCTATCTGCGACACCTCCTGACTCGTATCACAATCAAGAGGTTGAGCAGTTACAGGCACTTTCTTCTTGGTTCCCACCACAGGTTCATTGCCCGAGATCTGCGGCTGAGAGATATTGAAGTCAGGTTTATAATATCCTTTCACTAACTCGTGATTTAAAGGTTTTATCGGACGTCGATCGTAAGCGTCATATTTGTTATCACCTATCGCAGTCGCGGGTCTGTTCTCACCGCCTCGAGACAGAAGGTCAAGGACGTGTTGTGTGACGGGGGCAGATAACATGGCTTCTGTAGGGGCTGTGCTGGGTCGGGCAGGGGTTACGGGGTTCTTATCCACTGGTAGGTATGTAGACTCGGAATCTAACAAACTTCTCTTCTCATAATCTGAAATTGAAATATAAAAATATTATTCACCTGTTGTAAGGTTACCTGGTTATGAATTACCCACACATGTTGTCTGATGCTTGTTGCACACATATTACACTCTTGAACTTAAGCTTAACTCATCAGCACTGGATTTCATAATCATTTAATCTCATGTCAGTTAAACAAAAACTATTTCATGTAAAATTATACAGACAAATTTATCAGGAATGTTAAAAGCAAATGTTTAAGGTTATCTAAGAATCTACATAAACATAACATGTATTTGTAAGCACACACCAACAAACCATTTAAAATTTAGTCAGCAAATGCAAGGATGAACAATGAACATAAGTCAATGATTGTGAAATACAGCCCTGATCAGTTGTCAGACCAGGTGTCTAGCACTTCAAACTAATTCTATTGCATAACAATCCTGCCATACTATTTGATCTACCACATTTCTATGCGTCATAAAAATACTTGCCATTTATGATCAAATCCATATTTATATTCAACTTGACATTTTTAAACAAGCGTAAATTTATTTCCGTTTTTTTTCACTACATTTTATTAAACATACTTTCACTCTATCCCCCCTGTACAGAATTCACCAATGCCCAGATCTTTTCATGTCGGTAAAATAATCTACAAGTGTTTTCAAGGGTAAATGAATGTGTAAGGAGCTTAAGCCACACAAATACCTCTTTTGTTACTGTTAGCCTGCTTTCTGTGAATGTTTATATTAAATATTAAAAACATACTGAGATTAAAAGATTTCTAAAGCAGTCTGCCATACATTGTGAACTAGGGTAGGTTTGGCGTGTCACCAGATAAAAGTCACCTGATGTATACAGACTCCACCTACTTTATGATCACATGTTACAGAAATATGATAAATAGCAGTGATTTATAAATATGGTACCTTATATACAAGTATAACCAGTATTGATATGAAAGCTTTAGTCAGTGTATACAGTTTATACAATAACATAACATTAGCTTAAGTATATACATCTGTATTGTTGATCATTGATGATCTGATCAAATAAAACTGATACCCGAAAATCTTTTGTAAAGTACCAATGACTAAAGATAGAATGTAATTTAATGTATAAAATCTTTAACTTAACATTTAACTTAACATCTGACCATAGCTAGCACATGTATTGCATAGAAATTAATTATTTCTTTTACCAAAGAATTATCCAAATCTTAGAAGTAGAATCCACAGTACTTCTTCCACACTGTTTTCCAGTACACTTGAAATCCGAATCAGTTTGAGTAGTAAAAGAATATTCACAATAAAAGTTCTGTTCTATTGTTCCAACTGTCTATCAATCCCTATGAGAATTTTGATACTGAATTTTCCAGCACAGATTTTTTTTTATCAAAATCTGACATGTTCATTTTACAGAGTTAAGCATTAGACACGAGTGTCAAGATTTAAAATAGAACAGAGATCAAGTAATTAGCATAATGAACTTCTACATCACAGCGAGTAGTCAACATATTTAGCTCACCGTAGTTGTCTATTTATGATTTACGCTTCAGCTTGCTATAACAAGAACTCATTAGGTCAGTATGTTATACCTCATTAAAAGTTTACCTGGCTCACATCTATGTGCTCTACCTATGTTTAAGCAACACATTTCACAGATCAAAGACAAGCTGCACCTCCCATGTTCATAATTATCAATGTTTTAACCAAAAGTAACCACCTGTCATCTAATTAGTAAAAAATGAACTTTTAATAACCTTTCTATAATTGATCAAGAAAGTTTATTTGCTAGGCTACACATGTTTATTTGTTTCACATCTGTCTCTTACTGGCACACAATGGAAGACTGTGAGTCTCCTGAGAGCTTTTTATGTGATTTATAACTGAATTTGACCATGCTGAATTCTTGATTGACGATGCTGAATTCTTGATTGACCATGCTGAATTCTTGATTGACCATGCTGAATTCTTGATTGACCATGCTGAATTCTTGATATGTTTTACTATTGTGAACCTATATTATAGAGTTAAAAGTTTAGATTGTTCCAGAAATCTACTACCAAAAAATGCAAATTAGTCAGTACTTGTTTGACATTGACTCTTTTACATGGAAAAAAGAGAATTTCGAATTTAAATAATTACTGGAATAAACTTGGAAAAGGCCATTAAAGTTCATAGGTTCTACATTTATTTAAACATAAAAAAGAAACATTTAACCAGCATGCATAAATCATTATGACCCTGTACTCTGTGGATTTTTAACAATAAATAATATCATAACGGCCAAGATCCATTCACATTAATAATTTAAACTAACACTTCTTTATTTGTAAAAGCAGAAATAAATGACTATTTGAACCTACTACCTATATTGGGTCATTATGGATTCTAACTACGTGTATAAATAATCAACTTACTCACATACTAAGAAAGAAATGATTTCAATTATTTATAATCAATGGACATGTATGGTCTGGTTCATAAATAATCAAATCAACACTTCTGCATTTTTTTGTGAATTTCTAGAAATCGTGAAATTTTAGAATTTCTAGAAATCAGGAAATTTAAGAAATCACCCTGCATTATTTGACAGTGCTTATCAATATGAGTTAATGAACGTTCTCTATTTTCTTAAATTCATGATAGCCTTGTACTCCCAAATAATAGCTAAACTAACACATTAATACCAAATTAAGAGTGTAATTATGCCCACAATATACTTGCACTATGTATCTTATATGAAATGCTGACAATCAAGTTGAACAAACCCAATCTTTTATCACTAATAGTGTCAGAATCTTGTAGTTTATTATAGTTATAAATGTTTTCTCTGTTTGAGGGCCATATGACAGATTAACTGTTTCATTGAATATGTTCCCTATATAAACAAATATAATATTATCTTTATTCCCATTATATATAATTTGTCCCTGTTAATGTAACAATTAATTAGTGTTTGTTGTTCATACCTTCCGAGGTGACGTCCTGTACTGATAGATCATTGAGATGCTGACCTGTCCTGTCCTGTCCTTGATTCTGGATTGAACTCACCGACGTCTCTGAAAATATACACATAAAGTAGCTTGAAAACATGTCAAGAGAAATGTGTTAAGACTTGCTTCAGAACCTTCCACTGCAATATTTGTATTGAAAAAGTCTAGATTTACAAGCTTTGTGAACATTATTTTGTCATGTTTATTCATTTATTTCAGGGTTGCACATGGACGGGTGAATGCAAAAGGGATCTATCTGCTTCTTTATTCAATAACACTTTGACCTCTTTCCCTTTCACCTCACTAAGAACACTATCATGTTTATCCCTCTACATGTGCCCATTAAGTGTTCTGCATACTCTGCATGTTCAAGTATTTCTACTCCCAATACCTTAATTAAATGCAACAGAATGTGAAAGGTAATCACCTATATTTATAGTAATGACAATGCAGCTTATCCTTTACTACTCTTGGCCTTAGTGTTACAGTTACCATACAGTTAATGTTTATAAACAGTCAGAAATACGCTAGAGGGATGAAAGTAAACGGTTTCTTAATAGCGGCTATAAATAAAGAAGCAGTTAGGACCCTTTAGAATTCAACCCAATGATTCACCTATTTTTTAAATCTAGATTTTAGAACAGACTGGTTCAGATTCACGGCCGCTATACAAAATGAGTACAAGCAACTTTCCATCTATTTTTATTTCAAGTGTCCAAGTGAGACGTTACAATTATGTGTTCAATCATTTATTCCTGTGATTAAAACCCTACACCACCTGCCTATCTCTTTCCTATTTACATAAAACAATCTGGCCAAGCTCCACTCCTTGATTTAATTACCACAATGCTGACAACTCTGTAAGACAAGATGTAATCAAAGATGCGACTGAAACTGTTACAAATAATCCATATTCAGCAGTCCTTTTTTTTCTTGAATCCTCTCACCACCACCCCACCCCCTCCTCTCCTCCTTCCCCCCTATATACTTCTCGTTCGTGCAAATAATCATGTCCGCGAGCAAGCATAATTCTTTCTGCACAAACGTGTTTGAAGTTTAGACTTTATAAGAATTAATGAGTTTTGCCAAAAAAATATTGTTCTTTTGTCCACATAGCAAATTGGAGAAACCTTTATTTTGCATAAAATCTACAATAAGAAGCTTCTCAAAGCAGTGTATGCAAACAGACCCAAGCATACCAAGTTTATTCAATGTAATATCCATTTTGTCATCCACTTACAATAAAGGGATTTCATCTCCCCGGTATATCTTTTATAATCAAAATCCAAAACTCAAAATCCCCATGTTTGCTTTTGATATTTGAAAAACGTATTACTCCAAGGTTGAGGACAGCAGACGTAAAACCATGTGAATGTTCAGCAGACAACAGATTTCTAAACCTGACACAACTTGCAGACTGCGTTGACAAATTTTCTGATTACAAATCCCCGATATAAATCATTCCACCCTGCAGACTACAAATGTTGGCCCACTACTTCATAACTACAAAAATATCTCACTTCGACATTTTTACCCCATAAAACTGGCACACTCTGTTTTTTCTGCCAATAAACGATCTTTTTCCCATAATGCATTGTAATAATGGTGCACGGATTTAGACATGTTAACTGCGAGTCAATAATTTCGCAGCCTTG
>ENA-OREC01002290-OREC01002290.1-marine-metagenome-genome-assembly--contig:-NODE-2290-length-10451-cov-14.785907_pt1 | contig 10451 bp, 3 predicted proteins | sample MGYA00248626_ERZ508543 | MGnify/ENA primary metagenome ERZ508543 (study PRJEB26211, sample SAMN05518279) | marine metagenome | isolation source: Puget Sound, Washington, USA | host: Bankia setacea...
AACAGTTCCGAATAATTCGTACCTGAGTACGAAATAAAGCGTATAGCCGAAAGATTATCGAAAAGAGGGAGTCCGGACTTCATGAACTCATTTCGCTGATTCCATTTGATTAACAATGATATAGGATTTTAACAAAGCTAATTTCTAAAATGGCATCAATAAGTAATTTGACAAACAACGCCAGACTAGTCAGGGGATACTATGAGCCAGATAGTAAGTTTTAAGTTATTCATGTGATGTTAACTATTTCGGATAGACACACAATTTCGGATAGTAAGCTCTTCAAGTTAAATATTTGTTTGCATATTTATTTCAGCATTGCCATCACCATAGCCAATCACCTACTACGTTTTTCACAATTAATCATAAACATTCATTTATCATTATTAAAATGAAAGCTAGCCAAAAACACATATGTAAAAAGTCTGGCTAAATAGGGCTAAAATGGAAACTACCCGGTCTCTGATTTTGACCAGAGAAGACACCCCATAAACTTTTCAGACAATAACACTTAGTGTGATAAAAAATCAGGAAAAAATTCATAATCATTAAAACTTCGGAGGAATCTGCTGCTTAGGTCATTTGAAGTCAAATCCTTGACCAAGTGTGTCCACCTTAATGTTAAGGAATAGGAGCTGTCTTCACTGTGAGTGGACGATGAGCCGCCAGCTAACTGTACGCACTCTACTCTTTGATTCTGTTAGTTTGAGAATGATTTTCATGAGCAAACTAGCTTTTCCTGAGTCTACCATACCAGATTCTTCCTTGAATGATACAATGGAATGCAATAATTAACGACAAAGAACATGGCCTGTGTTCACTAGTTGTTTTTTTAGCGTTTGACTTTTGTCGGCTCTGCGTGGTCATTCGTTTTATCCCAGCCACAACGGCCAATGACCTCCGACTTCGAAGGATTTTCTATCCCAGATTTTATCCATATATTTTTTTTCCTATCTTAATTCTTGAGAAAGAGCCAGTATTTCCCTTTTAATGTTGAGTGCCAAACAAGGGAACTACTGGTACCATTTTTATTACGTCTTTGGTATGACGCGGTCCTTGTCGGGGTATTGAACCCGGGACCTCCCGCACTCGAAGCCAGCACTCTACCACTAGGCTATCGAGGAAGCGGTTCACTAGTAAATCTGATCTAAAGTCAGTCAAACTGATCAAGAATTTCAGACAATTGATTGGGATCAGATTTTTACCATGAAAAGAGTGAGTCAAAATATGTTTATTGAATAAATAGTACAGATCACTGATTCAGTTTTCAGAAATAATAATGAACATGGGACCAGCTAGGAGTGTGAAATATATGGTGCCTCCAAATTTTGTAACATCAGTCTAGTGTTGAGATATTGGCACTGTTCACTGAAGTGACTAGGCTGCCAAGTCTTTAAATTTCTATTTGGAACCCAATTGTTTCAATAACAAAAGAAAAGAAGGCAGCACATAAGGAAAGGGAGTAATGACACATGTAGTAAGAGTACATTTCAAAGTGCTTCATTATATACACATGCATGTACAGATTTGTTGGATCCGTGCCATTAATGCTTCAAATACGTGTTTTAATCAGTTAATGTTCAGTTGTTCACTTTGTTTGTTCAGCTTGTTTGTTTGTGAGTTTTGTTTTGCATATTTTGAGTCGGTGGCAGTGACCCTTGCATGTGAGCCAGTGGCAGTAACCCTTGCATGTGTCTCAATTATTGGCTTAGTTATTCAGATAAATTGAGAAAAATCCCCTTCTTCTTGGTCAACCATTAAAGGGAGGTAAGTTTGCAGTGCTTTGTAACAGTCTAGTATAGTAACAGTAGTGGCTCTTGAGTACACACAATAAGACATACAATAGAATATAGTATTAAGAATGGTGTTTTGTGCGTTAATATATAAATTGAAGTTGGATCAAGAACACAATTAATAAGAAGATGTTGGGTCTTACTTTGTTTTTTGAAGAGCTTTAAAATGTAAACAAATGGCTACTTGTCTGATGCTGTTTTTTTGCCAGTAAAATTCTTTTCTAGCTGGTGAGAGTCTCCTACAAAGACAAATAAGAGATGCTAGAAAGTCTTATAGACAGAATCTGGTTCAAGGCAAGAAAAAGTAATTGTTTCTCTGCACGCTGGAGTTGGAGTTGTCAATTTTGATTATCAGAACAGTACTGGCATATTAAGAGTGTATGTAAAATTGTTGGAAAAGTGCAACTTAGACTGTGCTTTATCTTTGGATGCCAATATGACAGTATGTAACTGAGACGGTATATATTATATTTGTTGTGAAGTTAAAAATATTGCCTAGAGGTGCATAGGCCAATTTTTTTATTGCTGACGAGTTGAAACTGTCCCAATCAAATCTTGTACTTTTCAAACACATTGATGTAGCTTGATTTCAAAATTAGACTTGAGGACATTTGTGCATGATATTGTGTTCACTGCTTTCAGCTAAAGACTGGGAGATGTTCCTTTTCTTCTGTACCCATTTGCCAATCTGAGTACCTCATTCAAGCTTGATCAGCGATTGTGAACTATTCTCCCTCCATATGCAGTTTCAACAGACTTTATTTTAGCTAGATCATTTAGTGTCTGAAATAAAAGTTGTAATACTCTAATAAACTTGTGTATACTGCTGTTCAAGGTCTAGTTCATCAGGAAGACCTCTACTCACATATTTGTACCAGTCTAAAGTAGATTAAAGCAGTATCTTACAATTTTCTTATCAAGTAAAAAACATTAAATATAGTAAATAAAATCCTTCTTAGCTTTATTTGATTTCACGTCTCTACAAATTTTAAAATCTTTCGCTTCGACTCACAATGGTTTAATAATTTATGGACTCCTACAAACTGAGAAGTACCATAGAAAATGTGAAGATTGAGGGTCAAGACTTGATATAGAAGTTATTTACTCAAAACAATTTATTACATGTAAATGATTTACCTTGTACATGTAGCTGTAAATTTCTTAGATAACCGTTCCATTTTTAAGTTGAGAAAAGTTGAGGAAACACCTAATGTGGGGATATAAATTAGACGCATGAAATCTTAGACATGTAGTTCTTTTTAACTTAAGTATACAATTCATGCTTGTAGAAGTTAAAGTTATAAATTTGAAAATCTTTTTTTTTTCTTCAAAAGCTTAGATATATATGTAGTCGCTCTCTAAATAAAGTATGCAAAGAAAAAAAGAACAAAGATCGAAAACAAGTTAATCTCAAAATAAAAAGAGAATTCAAGTCTTACATTATATTTGGTCCAATTTAGAAATTTGTTCAAAGATCTTTATCGTTTGTGTCAGCACTTCGTCAACATAGTTGCATAATACTAAAAAAGTAGGGTAATTTCTGTTATTTGTCTTGAAATTAAGCAGCTAAAATGACTCTTTAAATTGTTAAGTTATATTCATGTAAAAGAAAGCTACTGCGGGGTATTAACTTTCTATTTGATTGTGTGTCGAGAGCTCTTTACATTCTGTTTGACTATTTGCCTAGCTCTAGGTACCTTTCAATTGTCAGTCAGGTTGCTATTTGAATTTGTGGGCTCGAAATCAAGATGAAATACCATCCATTGAAAGTTTTGATACTTCTGTGGTAATAGTTAAATAAACCATTATAGGGAAAATTATGACTTTACTGATTACTTAGTCCAAGTGTAATCTTACTGTAAAGTCTCTTAATGCTATGACAAGAAAGTTTATCTGCAAAGAAAATTTGAAGGATGAAAATGAAAGGGTTCTAAGTGATATTGAATAAAGAAGCAGATAGAACCCTTTCACACGCAGCCCTCAAACTCCTCCAGTGAGATGTGAGGTATCGGTAGAGGATTTGGAAAGCGAGGAATTATTTGTGTTAGCTTTAACAGAAGGAGACTGAGAGAGAAAGCAAACAGACTGGACTTACGAATGCTGTTCATGTAAAATTCCAATATGAGCTTAAAAGGTATTTTGTTTTTTAGAATTTTAATGACGATTTAACAGTAACATAGTTAGTTTGTAAATAAGCTGGACATACCAGTGCTATTGATTAAGAAATTTGATGCACTTAAAACTGGATTTTTTTTGTTGAGATTTTTAATGGTGATTGGCGAATTTTTATTAGTGATTGAAATATCTGGTTTGTGAAGAAGATTTTTTTGTGAGAAATTAGTGTATGAAATATATAAAATACATGTAGTAGGAAACTTAAAATGTTTAGTTCTTTTATACAATTATTAGAGGGCCTGTTGGGACATTGAATTGTAAACTTTTATGGCACAATGTAATGATTATTAGACATAATAATTAGTATAGCTTTTTAACCCAAAATTTGAAAAGAATTTATGAAGGCTTTCTCAATCTTTTCAAGCAGTGTTATCTGATTTTGCTGAAAGCACGGACAATTAGATAGATATTGGACTACTTTTAAGACGTTTAGAAATGAAATAGGATACTTTATATAAACCCTAACCAAATCAAATGGTCAAATATTTTTTCGTGGTATTAGCAGCTATAGGCTTGAAATCAGAGAGCTAACAACTGTGTTTGGATAATTGTGCCAGAGATTTTAACTACCAATTTCTTTATAATAGGAGACCGACTGTCAAATATCTTTTCAAATACATATATACATGTATATATATCGTGAAATCACTTGCAGGAAAATACCTGTTTTGTTGGATTTGAAAAAAATGTGAAGAATTAGAACGGATACTTAATAAAGAGTTTTGAATTGTTTTTTTGCAGAGAACAGACACTTAAGAGTTCTTGTTGATCAGCTATAAACAAGGCATTACCAGCAGAAACATCAAGATAAAAAAGTGTTTGTGTGTGCTCTTGAGTTTGTTGACATTTTTGTGTCGAAAACTAATTTACATTTGAGTAGAGATTGTTGTTAATGAGAAGAGGCTTGTAATTAGCGTGAGTGTAAAGATTGCTTATAAGGATAAAGTAAAGCCATTCATTTAAAAGCTGAGTCGTGACAAAATCTAGCACCAATGCTTTTACAATCTAGGTGCCCTATTAATTGTTTCGGTCAGTTGTTTTTGTCTATATATGGGATTTAATCAGCAAGGACAGCAATAAATAATTGATTGGATAATTAACTGTTGGGTTTGTTTCGTCGGCAATAAGGAGTTTCTCTCTAAGGGTTGTCTTAGTCATAAAATAACAACCCAATGATTGGGCCTTGGGGAAAGTATACGGCAGTTTGAAGGGTTTTATGTGTCTGTATTACAAGAGGTTAAAGCGAAAGAACTCTAAGTGCTGTTGACTTAGGAATCTGATAGAACCCTTTGCATTCATCTCTTGATTTGTCTTTAAACTATCATAACTCGTTGTGTGTTCTAAAGTCATAAGGAAATTGATAATTATGAAATATTGAGCCATAGGTGTGTACAGATATAAAGAGGCAATTCTCATTATTGAAGTTATTAGCTTGTAGACTGTGGAAGTGCACGGACTTGTGCACCTAGGAAATAAGATGATGTATGTGAGATTAGTAGCAATTACAGTAACAATGAAAGTTAAGAAGTTTTGAAAATATTTTCAGATTTTAACATAATTATAAATATGAGAAGGAATTATCCATGGATAATTTAAAGGTTTATAAGAGTCTGCCATTTAAGGAATCACCCATAGTTTATGTAAGGGATAGAATTACTGATGAATAAAAATAGGAGTGTCTGCTGAGGAAGGAAATACCCATAGTTTATGTAAGGGATAGAATTACTGATGAATAAAAATAGGAGTGTCTGCTGGGGAAGGAAATACCCATACATTTAATAATTGTCAAAAAAATGGATATAAAACAAACACGGAAATTAAGTTTAATTTGATGTTTCAGCTTTCAAAGTTTGGAAGCTCTGAAGTGTGCGTCAGACTGGCATAGAACAAATAATGGTGTTAAAACAGGTTACAAAATGCGACATTAGTTTTAATTTTAGTCAATAGATCCAGAGGTACTTTAAAGTTTAATATGTTGGCTTTTTGAAATTTAGATTGATCCATTGATTTTATACAGCCAATTTAGAATAACAGTGCTGCCTAATTACTGGATGCAAATATTTGGTTGTACTGCTGTAGAATAACAGGAAATGCTGTGTGTTAACTAAACATTGGAGAAATGAGAGCTAGAATGCAGTAACACTTGATAACAAGAGCATCAGATAGAGCTGTTTTCAACTGACTCTATGTGTTATTGTTAATTAGGTTTAATTGGTACTTTTTGAATGTTACAGTTGAGTGCAAGCATTATAGACTAAGAAGCAAAGAGTCATATCTGGTTGTTTGGTTATCAGCACTTGGAACGATTAACCTCTTAGCATCTTAACATGCTCTAACACAGTTTGAAGTTAGATAATATAGGTAGCAACTTTATCACCTATTGTTATTCCTTGAGAAAGTTTTCCTGGGGTAAATATAGGATTATGTGTAAACCCTTAAATAAATATTTGTTTCTTTGGTAACTAATAAACTGTTTATAAAGTGGCAGTCAAAGAGAACTGGTTAACCCTACTAGTTGTGTGTCTTTTTAAGTTCGTAAAGGTTTTTTAATCATCAGCTCTACGTTTTCAATTTGCGATAATTACATGCACATAAGTCCTACAGTTAACCTAGGTGCACCTAAACAAATCATTCTCATTGGCACTGATGTTAACGTTGGTGAGGTCTTGTATGTTGATCAACTTAACATTTTTCAATTTGCAATGTCATAGTGTTTTTGTTTTTTTTAAAGATTGATTTAAGATTTAAACACCGAAAGGTTGTTACAGTACTCTAAGTGCAGATTAAAGAGATTTGAAAGATAAAAAACCCACAGAGACTAAAAAATAGAACAACACATTATTTTTCTGTGTTAAGTTGAAAATAATTTATTTAGATCACTTTTGATTGTTGATAGTACATGTGAACAAGAACACGAAATCCTAGTTGGTACACCTTAGTTTAACATTTGAAGGTGAGGTGAAGATGAAAATAATGACAGTCAATATCTTCCCATTTTGTAACACATTCCAAAATTTGAACATTGCCATTAATCATTATTTGACTAGCCTTGATTTTATAGATTTTGGCAGATAATAACAGTGATTATCCCATATTGCCTTGTATTGTATTATAAAAGAAAACTGCTTTTCATTCATTATTGGTATTTTAACTTATTCAAGGTTAAAGAATAAAACAGAAAGTAGTTCAAACAGTCCCGAGTTACTGTTGAGTCCAATGAAACACAGATCGAAATAATGTTCCTTTTAAATTTGTCATTTTGATTACTGCACTAAAGTTACTGGTATTAGTTTTAATGAGTAATTTAAACGCAAAGCTAATTCCAGTTGAATGCGAAAGCGTTCCAACTGGTATTGAATGAAGAAGCAGATAGCACCCTTTCACATTCATATGTTGAGTTGTAAATTATTCATGGTCATGTGGGAATGGGATAAAGATTTTCATTGGTTACATGTCACCTGAGATACTATCTAGATTTACAGCTTTGCACCGCCATTCCATGAAAATTTGCATATCAATACATAAATGAAGTAATCACAGTGCCTTGACATGTATGTGTTTCAAACCCTTTGTATCGATTATGTGCCAGTGTTATGAACAGTTTTCTCTTATTCTTCTACAATGTATTAGGAAATTAAAACAATAAGGACGCTTAAGGTATGCAAACAATGGGTCATTGATCTCGCTTAGGTTTGGCTCGTTTTAAATTGCTAGATATTTTATGGCCATTCAATTTACTTTCCTTTTAGCCGTCAGTCAGCTCGATCATATAGTCTGTAAAAATATAGGTGTTTTCATTGGCGTTTATTCAGCGTGAAAAAGGGCACGAATCAATATTGTCAGATCATCATTTAATTATGAAAGGACACCGTCTTAACCCATTCAGTGTATTAAAAACAAGTCCGCTCAATGTTTGGATGCATTAACAACACTTTTTGATTGACGTCAATTTATCAATACCGTAAGATTACTGTCGATCCAAAAAACCGGTAGAATAGTGATCAAGTCAGATTTTCGGTATTCGATATCAGCTTATTTTCCTATCTAATGAACTGAATGGACTTGGGGGGAAAAAATTGATGAAATATATTCTCGCGAAGCTGTTATTAGTGGGTAACAATCAAAGGGAATAGTCGCACGTATTATAAACCAAAGGCTTGCTGGATATACTAGGATTCAGTGCAGTTTATAGCAAAACAAGTTCGAAGGATATCTGCTGGTCATTGTTCAGAGCTTTGGGAAATACTCAAGGGCATTTTGTGGCAATTGTTCATTTTTTCAGAGATACTGGATTACCTGTGTGGCAATTGTTCATTTTTTTGGAGATACTGGAGTACCTTTGGGGCAATTGTTGAGTACTTGTTCTTTATTGTATTTTTCGCGTTTTATCTTTCAAGGAAATTGTTTTGACATTAGATAAACACGTTAAGTCAGCAGGCGGAGATGTAATAGAGTGGATACTAGATTAAGTTGTCACTCGTTAAAGTGCACGTTGACATTAAACAAAGCCTGAGAGTTATCAGTATTGTTTTTTCAATATTGACCTGTGTTTGTGAGACAATTAAAAAAAATAATAATTAATGATCGATAAAAAAAGGTGTTGATTTGACATTTTCAATACATCAGGAAAGAAGTGTCTGTTAAACTTGATACTCCAAAACAAAAAAGTGAACAAACTGAAAGAGGGGATAGTGTGTCGAATATTTATTGACATTTGTAAAGATTACCGGTACATTTTAAGAATTAATTTTACTGTTGGATTGTGTTTCTATTTTGATTTTGATTGAGATACCATAGTTGAGAATGACAGATACAGATATAAATAACATGGAACAAGTTGCTGAGGATGAGAAAGGAACAAATCAAAGTAAGTTAACCCTAGGTTGTAGTTATAATTTATAGTGTAGTGAAAAAAGCTGAAACCAGAATAAAATGCTAACTCTAAAAAAAACACTGTTTATATAGAGTGTCCTAAGTTAAAGGGAAGTGGTGTGATTGAATAAAAATGGAACCAGTTGTAAATGTGGTCTTTATCAGAGGGTTCATGTACATTGGTATTGTAACATTCCACTACATGTTTTAAGACCACTGGATAATTAGACCACTCCTACACTAAGACCACCTTTTTTTTGTCTCAAATATTGCATTTTATTGTATTTTTGCCTAACAACTTAAATACTTTTTTGTTATATAAGACTAGTATTTGTGAGTCCAGAGGTTGTGTGTACATGAGAGATTCACAGTACTTCTCTGAAACTTTGTAATTTAACATGGCTTAAGAATAAATCTGTCTTGTTTTGCAGAATGTTTCCTAAAGGTAATGTTTCACAGTGGAGTTCCTTTAATAAGATAACTCTTGGTACAGACACAAGTGGTCTTTATAGCAAGGAACAATATTACATAGAATTTAAATTAACTGTTTGGTACCAAAGATAAGTTGTTTGGATGACAGAACTTTACTGTATCTATGAACGAACGTTTTTGGTACACGACTCATCTGTAGACATTTAGGCAAAGTGTTTGACAGTTTACAGTATATAAAGGTATAAACTCATATCAACATTATTATATTTTTGTCTGAAAACCTTAGTATAGTATGATGGAGTGTATTTACATACAGTAAGAACAAAAATCATTTTGGGGGTTGAATTCTTTAAATCTTTACCTATCAAGTATGCTCTAGATGTTTCTGACCTAATTTACAGGGTACATTGATGCCAAATATTCAAATTGAGTAATTTAGGACCATTTCATATCATAAGGGTCCTTTTTGAGATATTTACTGACAAGCCTGCTATAGATGATAGACAATTTATGATAGTTTTTGGGGTCATTATAGCAGTTAATGTTTGCAAACAACATGCGTAGCTAATGATCATTTAGTGCTGTTATATAGTAAATTTGTATCTAAGATTCGATATAGTTGGTATCAGTTTTAAGTATGATAAACAAGAATGTAATCCTAATAGTGATATGTCAAATTCTGATCTCATATTACTGTAAATGAGAAATTAATTGTGTGGGTGAACTTTTGTAATAGCTACACTCAATGTCTTAATCGCGAGTTTTAAAATTCAGTCGTTGTCTTAATTTAATTGTAATGTTTGGTGAACATCATTTTAAACTTGTACTGTAATTCACAAAGTACTGTACTCAACAAATGATATAGATAATAAAACTATCTCTAATAACACCCAATTAACCATTATATATTTTGATTTCTATACTATGGCAATTACTGTTTTCCAATTTAAATTAGTGTATAATTGGAGTGTAGAACATTCATGTTAAGTGTCAAACATTTATGACACAGACTGACTTATAGTGACACTGTTTACACAGACTGACTTATAGTGACACTGTTTACACAGACTGACTTATAGTGACACTGTTTACACAGACTGACTTATAGTGACACTGTTTACACAGACTGACTTATAGTGACACTGTTTACACAGACTGACTTATAGTGACACTGTTTAC
>ENA-OREC01002291-OREC01002291.1-marine-metagenome-genome-assembly--contig:-NODE-2291-length-10451-cov-13.951899_pt1 | contig 10451 bp, 4 predicted proteins | sample MGYA00248626_ERZ508543 | MGnify/ENA primary metagenome ERZ508543 (study PRJEB26211, sample SAMN05518279) | marine metagenome | isolation source: Puget Sound, Washington, USA | host: Bankia setacea...
GTATTGTTGGTTTTACAATAAGTTTCAGGTTTTCAGAACATAACACAATCAGTACAAACTTCAATTGGTTTATACAGTACAGTTCTAAACATAACATGATATTATAGCAATTTCCTTTCGTTTATACAGTACAGTTCAAAACTTGTTGTGCCCACATCGTCAGTTTGCTTGTCCTGCAATTCAAAGACATATAAATTTTGAAATGGAAACAGCCAACAGTTCTACCCCCTGTATGTTTGTTAATGGGACTGTTCCTGGTACGGTTTGCCTTACAACATATTAAGTGATATCCATGGCATTGAGGATACATGAACAGATCAAAGCACTGCAGGCTCTGTACGATTCACTACTTGTAGAATAATGCTTATATAGCAAAGACTGCAGAACTATTTCGAAGCATGTTTAGCGACCATTTCATTTCCATTATACCAAAAAGTCCCTATCAGGTGTAGAGTATAATTTGTACCAGAAAAGGAAAGTTTTAGTGAATGTTTATTGGTTAAAATATGAATTAAGAGCTATAGGTTATCTTGGTAATAATTTATGAAAAAATATGGTAGGTTTTTAGCTCATTGTGATTGTGCCAGGTAGCAATAACAAATAGAATACCTGAACGAGTTTGAACTCAGAATCCAACCCATTATATTGAATAGAAACTGGAGATTGTGAGATATAGAGTTAGACTGAGATGTTATTAAATGTCATGTACAGGTTTAACCATCAGCTTTTGGCAGTATATGATGATGATGTTGTATGATTTGAAAGTGTGTCATGTTACCTGATTGCTTTAACATCTGGGGCAGGTGCTGTTTTAACCAGCTAGAAATATAACACACAACAATGGAGAATTCCTGAGTACACAAGGGGTCATAAAATATTGTAGACGACGCCCACCTCCTACTTAAAAAAGAACTAATTTTTATACTTAAAGACATCTTTGTCTATTAATATTTTTCTTGCATTTTACAGAAGAATTAAAAACTCATTCATAACATAAGTGAATTGACTCTGTACACACACACACATTTCTATTGCCTAGCTATAGGAATTGTCCTATGTTTTGTATGTTTATATACTGTTGGGTTTCTAGCTTGCTACTTGGACCGTCCCGATTTCTGATCTGTTGTTAAACCCTGCTAGATTATAAGAATTGGATGTTATTTGATTGCATTACCTGAGATTTGCATAAGTCTTAAAGTTAAAGCCTTTTGTGTAATTGAATCTCAAATATCTATCAAACATTGCAATCATTTTATTGACTAATAAGGGATGAGCTTGGTGCTGAAAAGTAATTAAGAAAGTGATATCTGATTGTACACAAGCAACAACAAATTCTGAACACATTAGTGAAAAGGATTACATCAAACAAGAAGATTTTTTATGATTATTGTTTTCCTGTTTAGTCCCTGCTGTAGACACCTGCATGACAAGATACACATAGTAGATAAGTCTTTGTTATTTGAAAGCTTGTAAGAAGAAAACAAAATGTTGCCAAAAGGATTGCACACTGCCATAACATTACTCCATTTAATAGGTAAACTGTTGTTGATGTTTTATCCATTAGAGTATTAGATGTTTTATCATAAAAGAACTCATTAGGTTTAGATGATGCTCAGGGAGAATGTTTTGAAGTAACTTTGAAGAACAATTTGAACCATAGTTACCATACTACATAGATAGAGTCATAGATGTATGGCACATCTTGGCACAATATTATCTATAAAGACTTAAAGTGCTTTTTGTGTGTGTTTATCTTAATACAAACAATGGATGAATGCAAAATGGTTCTATCTGTTTCTTTATTCAATAACTCTTGGAACCAGTTTGCTTTCACCCATTGATTAAACTACTTTAGACTTAAGACATTCATGTAACAGTCTACTTGATATTGAACTGATGACTTTTGATACAGACTCTTTACAAAACGCTTTGGCATATATATTCAGAATACAAGCATGTTTCATTCCAGTTACACTTACTGTAGCAGATCTCTCTTCTCCCTGGAGAATCTATATACATCAGTTTGCACAATGGTTGCTCAATATGTCTATTAGGAAACCGGAATGATTAGCATTGTTTTAGCAATATTTTCATGAACTATGTAGTGTGCATTTTTGTAAAAATGATGTTTATTAAACTGTTTATTTTAGATGAAAGTTGGTTCAAATAGGCCTGAATGTGAATGTGATATTAGTTAAAACCTTTGACCTTCACCCTTCGATATAATGTATGTGGAGGAAGCATGGGTAACCATTTAGTAACTCCAAAGTCTGAAGGTTATAGTTTCTTTTAGATTCCAACTAACACTATATCTATACACATTCTCACTCTTATCAGTGTTGATAATGAAATTAAACGCACATGTTTGTAAACAACCCCCCATCATACTCTCCTACTCACCATGAATTGCACATTGTCACTGCCCTTGTTTGTTTGTGGTAGTGTGATGTGTTCATGCAATATGGCACGTTTGTATCAGAAAGACAAGACTGAGACCTTGTTCTTATCTATGAGTCTCCAGAATATAACCTAGAAATACCTTGATAGGGCAATGGTATCAAGTTTAGAACATAATTCCTAGAAGTTAACAGAAGTATGAGAGCTAAAGTGTGTTAACTGCTACACTCGAAACATAATGGGCAGCAGGATATATTGGTTTGCCTGTCATTCCATTCCTAGATGTGAGCTGTAGAGTGAGAGCAAAAGTGTGTTAACTGGTATAACATATGGATGCCAGGATATAATGGTTAATGCCAGTCGATCCTATGTATGCAAATATGGTAGCATTATGTCTATATTGTGTGATTATTGTGATGTATACTGCTGTACTTTTGTCTGAAGCTTTTTATAGACTAAGAATAGCATAATATTGGCTTCAACGATGGATGATTGTTGGCTGATGTGTCTGAATTAATCATGATAGAAGATTATAGCCTACGTACCTGACTAAAATTAATTAGGGTTTTCTTCTGTCATATGTTATAGTTTGATATTTTGTAGCAATTGTATGAATATGATGTTTTATGCTGTTACCCATTTCAGCTTATTTATGATGATTTTTCACTCTCCAAAAAGATTCATGAACCTTACTTGCAATCACTATTTAATGTTTATCACCTCATAATACCCAGTTTGTTTTTACTAGATAATGAATGAAGACCCAAAATTGAACTGTGGTTTGTTTCATCTTTTATTTTATGAGTATTTCAATTAGTGAAAATGTAAGTTCCTTAAACCCAAATACACTCAGATATCGCAACATAACACAAGTGCGATATTGAGATTATTTAGCGCCAAAAAAGTATCTAAAATATCTATATCCTGGGTGCTGTCGGTTTTTGAACCATTGTTAATTATTAAAACTGTTACCAGCAGCTATAGGCACAAGATTACATGAATGGCTTATTTGAAGTCTTACAATTCTGGTAAAAGCTATGACGTAATGTAATTGCTTTTTCACACTTTTCTTTGATGTTAGTTCACTAGATCTGTCTAAGTAATCAAGCAAGGTCGGAGTTGCTTCATTTTCAAGCTACACGGATAACAGAAAAAACAATTGCATCCGCTTCTTTAATCAATGGTAGTTAGTATGTTTTTCTTGCCCATGTCTTAAAGCAATGGTGTTTGTGTATGATAGAATGTATAAGAAAACAGAAAGAAACATGTTACACTTTTTCTGGATTTTTTTTTCGCTGAGGGATCAATAGTTTATGACCAGTGCTAGTAGTTGATAGTGGAACTAAGGTGAACTTGTAGCAGTATAAGCCTGGTTGAATGAACTGCTGGGTGGTATGTGAGGGTATTTGTTCTACACTCCCCCCACCCCACTCCCCTCTCATCACTAAGGCAGCTTGGTCATGTGGTATAAATTATATATCATGTTTTCTAGGCTATTTGTGGTTACACTCTGGTTTTTTACTTTTTTCTCTGCTTGTTTATATCTCATGCCTCACTTTTATTTGTGTTTCCTGTAATTTGGGCCATTGTCTCAAAGGGAAGACATTAATTGATCAGATTGTAAAGTAGCAGTGTCAGCAGTATTTTTAAGCATTAGATTCTAATCATGATCAGATGGATCTGGCAGGGTTTTATATGGAGAGCTTTCGAATGTTTGACCTTTTATCAACACTCGATCTGAATGTAGTAGGGTTCTATCTACTTCTTTATTTAAAAGCGTTTAGAGCCCCTTTCAATTTTGTGCCTCAATACTGGTCCTAGATTTCTGGATTGAGTTGATTGACATATTCCATTGGATTTAATATTACAAAGGCTTGTTTCTAATGTGTTTTAACAATAATCCAACAAATAGATGCTCCAGTTAGGAAATGTCAATGCTTCTTTAATTACCGCTGCCCACTTTACAATAATTCCAAAGTCGTCTAGGGAAATAAAACCCCATAGTCCTATCACCTTGACAAGTGGTTTTGGATGCAGGAAGAGAGTATTTTTGTTGTTTTTAACCATACCATGAGAGGACGAATAAAGATTTTGAGAATTTTCTTGGCCTTCCTACAAAAACATTTTAAGATGCAGAGAGTAATTTTTGGTTATGATCTTTAGTAAAATATGTTCACAGTAAAAGGACAAAAAAACAAAACACAATCAAATAGTAGACCTTTAACCTTTACATGTGGCAGTGGTATTAAGTGAAAGTTTTATGGGAAGATGGAGGAAAAAACACAGCTGTATACACATGAGACTTGTGGACATGTCAGTCTTCTGTGATATGTAGTAATGTAGGAGGTTGCACTTATTTACCAACTCCTCTAGCTGATGCCTTAATAGGCCACACAGACGATAGGCTTGTATCAGGAAGCTGCAGTCACAAACACACCAGCCTTCACAGATCTCATTTGACATTTATGGTTACTAAAAGACAATTGAAACTCAAAGACGTAGTCCGATTTTGACGTCACACTGTCTGATTCTCTGCGATTTCTCAATGTCACAGACACAAGCAGATGAAAAAATCAGAAATTGTACGACCATCATGCTTAAAACAACATTTTGATCACATCTTAGAAAATTGAAGGCTGTAAAAAGTGATAGAGAGGCGTGAAACATCAGACAACTAAAAACCTAGCGTCCTTGTTACTTTAATACTGGGGCTTCCAAGCTTGGATTCTCGTCTGCTGTTATTTGCAATAAGACTCCTCCTGTAGACATGTCACTTTGTCTGCAACACTGTGCTTGACTCCTTAATAGGGAAAAAATATTGTAACCGATTTTTTATGTTTCTGCATTGTCTATTTTCAGAACTCGATGGGGAAACAATAAGAACACGCGAGGTTCCTATTGCTATATACAGGTTGGAGCTTCAGTTAGCGATGTGGAAGTTCTTGGGGAACCAGTCATGGACAGCAACAACAAGGTAGGTCATATGAGCAAGTTTTTTGTATGTTTTAGTGTAAGACTACATAAAAGTTTAGACATCCCAGATTATCGACCTTTTAGATCAACTTTTGAAATCTTTTTGCTTTAGATTTTATTGAGAAAATATGCACTGAGCTTACAAATGTAGATGTTCTCAACAGTGAAAGTTATTAAAATTAGAATTAGTGCATCTTTTATAAATGCAACATTAACTTGGAGCATACGGGTCCCAATTATCACCAGCTATAAATATTAGTTTTTGTACACCTCATGCCACATTTGATTTATAATACACTTTCAATTTTAACAGTGTTTCATCTACTCTTTATTTAATTATATGGGACTCATTTAAGTTGTTTATATCAGTAAAATTTTAACTGTAACATTACTGGTGCTTTTGTTTATGTCCTATTTGTAAAACCAAGCAGTACAACTATGTTGTTTAAAGTTGCACATGTACATAATTAATCACTTGCACAAAAAACACGTTTGCATTATCTTAAACTTTCTAATCATTCATGATACAAGAATAGAAACAGATCATTAATAGGGAAACAGTGTTTTTGTTACTTTGCAAATTGATCTGCTGATGTCATTGAGAGGGGATCAGTAATTTCCAAGAAATCTATCTGCTCGGAAAAAAACACACAATATATTGTAGCAGTTTTTGTAACAATTAGTTAACTTCAACCTTTAATTGGCAGCCTGTATAATTGCAACAATGAAACAATTAATTGTCACTGGTTAAATCTACTGCTTCTTGATTTACCCTTTTTCGCTAATTTAAGAAAAGTGTTGGGAACTTATGCTGAGGTGGCTGAATACATGTAGTGTGATCTGTAAAGTGTGATCTGTAAAGTGTGATCTGTTCATGTCTTTGTATAATTTGGGTTATTCAGATTTAGCTGTAGTTGATGAATAGTATTACTTTCACTCTGGTTGGATATACTTTCTTGCACTGGTAGCAGTATTCTTGTATCATGTGTATCATTTAGAAATGGTTTGGCTCATAATACTTGGTGTAATAACTTGAAATGCCAAATTAGTCTTATTGAACAATAAATCTGCAGACATACACAGATTTTTCCCCCATCTTTTCCATTGTTTGTGTGTCAAAGTTAGATGACCAGTTGTAAGTGTCTGTATTGATAATACCAATATCATTAAACTTACTTGCTTGGGAACCCTTTGTCCTGTAAATGTTGTAAAAGTTAGTGCCATTGCCTTCTTTGGTCAGTATCATTGAGAACTCTTTGTTTTATAGAGGCGATGACTTGGTTACATATAGGACAGTGACGTTTAGCCTTTTATCAGCTTTCCCTTCAGCCTAGAGATTGAATTTATTTAGTGCATTATTTTTCGTGAAGATGAAAAGTCGATTCCATACTGCTTAGTATTAAAACCCAACAATTCAAGATTAAATTATTCAGATGACACACAAAACTAACATGAACTCAATCAAAATTGAAACAAACAGAGAACTTAAATGACTACTTTGAACTGTATAAATCATACAATCAGCATTTTTAAACAATAGGCTTTTGGAAGGGGAGGTAACACATTGTCACAGAAACATTGAATGGCCATGTGGCAAACAATGATTTTACTCAGTGCCACGAAAAGCACCTTAAATTGATTGACTACTATTTAAGGGTTGTATGCATCTTCTTTATTATTCAATACCACTCATATAAAGCCCTTTTCTCTTTTAAAACTTGGAACTACTAAAATGGATGACTACTATCCGAGGGGTGAATGTGAAAGAGTTTGATGTTCTTCTTTATTCAATAACGCATAGATCCCTTTAGCTTTCAACTCCAGGAACTTAAGTGTCCTGACTGTGAACCCAGAATTGTTAGGAATACTGTCAGGAATTTGTTGGGTTTTTATAGTCTTACAGAGCGTCCCTGGTCCCCAGTCTAGGCTCTGTCTGCATGCTCATTGCCTCCTTAAATCTCATTTTACAACTAAAGTTCAAGAAATAATTGTTTTTGTCTGGGCTACATACATTTTAGTCTTGGATTGTCAGAAAGGCTTGCATTCAGACATTTTTCTCTCTTACAAATCCAAGGTTTTTCACACCATGGCTAAAGTACTTCCATCAATTTTGTGTCTGAGTTTTGGGTATTTTGACATTTTCATGAGTGTTTTATTGAAAGTCCTCTTTAGCAGGGTGTTTTAAAGTCCAATTTGAGGGGATGAAAGCAATAGAATTGTATGTGCTTTTGAATTTAGAACCAGATATAATGCTTTGACATTCAACGCTATAAATGATTTTTGGAATTTCTTCTGCATATATTGTCAAATGAATATGGACATTTATTTTTGTTGATGCAGAATGGTCGTTGATTGGTTGTTTATGTGTTTGAACCCACGGTCATCAAACTTGCTTCTATTTATTTATAAACATGAATCTTCGAAAATAAGTGGAAACTAGTAAGAAAGAACTCAGGGACTAGAACTGGCCGTTACTATTGAATGATGTCTGAGCATTTCAATGCATATATTCGTCAGCTTTTGTATAAGATGAAGTCTCATTGGCTAAAATGTTAAGTATGATGTTAGATTTTACTGTCCTGTCAATCACAAGCCAGGACTGTATGTGTGTTAATCAAATGCATTTGATAAAACTTTTGATGCAGCAAGAGGTGACATATACATACACCATGTACCTACACTTAAGTTAAAGTACTTCTTAATTTACCAGTACCTTTTCTTCTTGTGTTATAAATTTATGATTTAGTTTTTGATAGGTTCAAGAAAAATGCTGCACATGTAGACAGACACTTTTCTCAATGGTTCTGAATGGCAGAAGAAAAAAACACCTTGACTTTATAATTATGTTACAGATAGAACATTAACTGGAATACATAAGGAAAGGCTATTTTGAGTTAATTTATTCTGACAGTTAATAAAATAGATACATGCGCTCATAATTTGAAGCAAATTTTTGTACGGGGAAAATAGATAATTATACAAATCTGTTTACAGACTAATCTATCACCCACCAAAAATAACTTTAAAGGCTAATTAAAAGTGCCAAAGATGGTTTTCACCTTTTTTGTGTATATTTTTTGTTTCTTGTTCCATATATGGTATTGTTTTGTTGACAAAAAAGGGTAGATTTTGAACCAATTTGGGGCTAAGTACATCTCATAATGAGTAATGTAAATGTATGGAAGTTTGTTTACAGTCTGAGTTTAGCCATTAAAATACCTGCACTAAGACGTGGTGATATTTTCAGTATGCATGTAATCCAAGAACTTCATCAAATCCTTGTGAAGATATATAGTATTTGGGTTTTGAAACAATTCCAAGCAATTGTACAGGGAGACCAAACTATGATATTGATGAAATGGAAGCTAAGTGCAGAACTACTGTACAAGAATAATCTAAAAAGGTTCTTTAAAACATAACAACTTTAATCGGTGGGTTATTCTGGTGGATATTTTGTCTAAGTTTATCTGACATCTCCAGAATTTATGATGATAGAATGCAAGGATGTGTCCTCATAAATACTGTTAGAAAGCCTTGAATTAATTATAAAGAGTGATTTTCTCTGCTTTAGTTTTCAAGAAAGATATATACTATTGTCTGTTAAAAGGGGAAATAAATCAACAATTTCCGGGGCGAAGGTGAAAAGGTTTTAAGTTCTACTGAATAAAGCAGTAGATAGAACGCTTTCACACTCACACCTCCAACTGCACCTGCACATATTTGCTATTAAAATGTTTTAAGACATCTCTATTATCTGTGCTGCAGTTCAGGAAGCAAATATTGTTTTGACAAGAACTAACTTCTCAGAGCTCATATTTTAACATAAGCAAATGTAGAACTGTCAGTTTGTCTTAAAAAACACTATAATTGCTGATTGCTACTGTTTTATTTTAATATTTTTAAACAATATTTAGTGCGTGACAATTCCAGGAACTTTATTTTTACAGCCCTTTTTTTTTTATCAAATTCAAGCCAAAATTTAGAATATAAGTCTATTTATAATTTTCTTTATGTTCTATTCATGCTCACAGAGACCAACATGCAGCTTCTTTACTATGAATGTTAGATTTCTGTATTCAGACCAACCTTAACATACCACCCATACAATAAAGAAGTGGAGTCGGGTGATTTCAAGTCGGGTGATTTCGCCTATACTGTATATAGTATTAACTAAACTGTAATGTTCACTATTTCGACCAGAGTTTTTCAACAAATGTAGTGTAATATAAAAGAATTCTCGTAGCATGGTTGAATGGAAAGAATGTTATATAGAAAATTTGTTTCATTATGCTTCTATTTGTATGACAGTGTTTGTATGGCAGTGTTTGTATTTCAGTGTTTGTATGGCAGTGTTTGTTTGAACGTGTCACCTATTGTTAAAATTGTACAAAAAAAGATTTTTTATTGCAATCATTCAGTGACAAGGTTTGCCATGGGCCATGTTTTTTTTTTTTACAGTTAATTAAAATATTATAATGTCTCCTGTAGTGCTGAGGGTGGGCTGACTTTCAGCTTCTGTTCATTTTCATATAAGGTTATGCAATTGTCAAATTGTCCATGCGCTGATATATGCACTGTTTGTTTTTCTCTTGTTTAGTTTTGGCATTGCACGGCACATTATGCTTTAAACAATTCAATAAGTGACAGCGCAATGTTTCTAAATGCCTGTAAATAACGTAGCAGATAAACCCTTTTGCATCTACCTCCCATAATGGATGTTTATGTCAAAAAGAGAGAAATGGATTAATTCTTACTGAAGAACATTTCACTATCCAAAAGTAGTGCAGAGTTTCCATGTACGCTTTTCAAAATCATCCTTCCCCAAGTCTATTAAATCTTATAGTGAATTTAGCGTGAATAGTAAAAACATAGGCGTGAAAGTGAAAGGATTCATTTATCTTCCTCTATTCAATAGCACTTAGACCTCTTTCGCTTTCACCAGTCAAGTTTGTTTCATTAAGACAGTTTATGTACAAGTTTATGTACATACGTCAGTTGGGTTTGATAAATGCATGTACATAAGATTTTTCAGTCCATGTTGCGTCACTTTAATTTGATAAATATATACTTTTCGAGTCCAT
>ENA-OREC01002292-OREC01002292.1-marine-metagenome-genome-assembly--contig:-NODE-2292-length-10450-cov-13.815290_pt1 | contig 10450 bp, 3 predicted proteins | sample MGYA00248626_ERZ508543 | MGnify/ENA primary metagenome ERZ508543 (study PRJEB26211, sample SAMN05518279) | marine metagenome | isolation source: Puget Sound, Washington, USA | host: Bankia setacea...
AACATCATTGTGTGTGTCCATGAACATCATTGTGTGTGTCCATGAACATCATTGTGTGTGTCCATGAACATCATTGTATGTGCCCATGAACATCATTGTGTGTGTCCATGACCAACATTTGTCAGGTACATATGATATTAATAAAGTTTCATGTTTGAAGGGACAATATAACCTTTAGTCTGGATATCTGTGTTAAATAATGAATGTATAAATCAAATTAGTAGAAGACAAACAGAAAGGGGCCTGACAGTGTAATTAATTGCTGTAGTTTAAAGTGAAGCTGTAGTTTGTTCAACATGTATAGTAATGCCTTTTGTGTTCAAATGTTAATACATTATTAATTTAAGTGAAACAACTATGAAACAAGAGTATCTCTGGAAGCAATGAATGCTTCCCAAATGGCAATTGTCTATGTAAGGCAGAAATTATAATCCAACACCACTTGTACACCAAGACATGACAAAGAACCTTTTATGAAAAAAAGGAAAGATAACTCAAGTAAAATGTAAGGTAGGATTATGGTTCTATTGCACTCCCTCTCATTAGCATCTATGTGTGCACTAAGTTTAATTTCAATCTCGTTTGTACTTTCCAAGACATGGCCCGGACAAGCAACCATTATGAAAAAAAGAATAAATGTTTATGGGGAGATAACTCAGTAAATATTGAGGGTATGATTATTGTTCTTGTGTCTTTCCTCCTACTGCCACCTATCTATAAACCAAGTGTTATTTTAATCCCTTTTGTATTGTCCAAGATATGGCCCAGACAGGCATCAATTATGAAAAAATGGTTATGGTAGATAACTCAATAAATATACAGGTATGTTAATGTTTCTTGTGAACTATCCTTCCACTCATTGCCATGTACATGTATATATAAACCAAGTTTGATGAAAATCCCATTAGTAGTTTTAAAGTTATTTGCCGGACAAGGTCCTGGACATATGGACAAAGCGGCGACTATATGCTTCCCCTTTGGGGAGAATAAAAACAACTAATGTAAAAGCAACTGTACCAATAGTTGTCATATGAAGCTAACCCCATTGTGTCGTATACTTGTGTAATATCAATGAACTAAAGTGTATTTCTCACACAATAATTAAGTATGAACAGTTTATCTTAATCCATGAGATAATCCAACTGTGTCCAACCTCATTGGGTGGAGAAGACAGCATGTCCACAATATACAGGTGGACATACAGTACAGAACAAATGGAAGGACACGTGGCAATGCTACCTTTAAAAAACTATTCAAAACAAAAATATTAATCAAATTTGTTTCATTTGAGCTTTACATTTCTTTTATCAAAACATTAAAACCAATTCTGAAAACAATTTATAAAAAGGAAAGTTCAAATGTTCACAAAAGGGATTCTATTTTGCATGTGCATATAGTTAGATTATAATATTAACAAACTTTACAGTATTGTATAGGAAAAGCAGGTATGGTTAACCACTATTGTTATAGATATATCAAATTTTAATGCACCACTTACTGGGTGAAAGTCAAACAGGTCTATGTACTATGAACTAAAGCAGGTGATAAACTAGTCAAGACATTCAATCTATCAATATGTTCCTGAAAATACTTGGCAAGACAAACGTTTGCAAGAAGACAAATAATATCCATAGAATATATCACATGTTTCAATAAACTGGCCAAAGAAAAAATAACCATACTGTCTAAAAAAACATAAACAATCGGAAATGTTTTGATCTCTGAAATACTGGAAATATGTACGATATTTAAATACTATTTTACTAATTTATTGGCAATTAAAACAACCTTTTTAGCAGAAAAGTAGTTAAAGTAGTAGATCTTAACACTTCAAATGAAAAGGACAGTGATATTTTTCCTTCATGTCTCCAGTCATATACTGCAATTGTGTAAAGTTTCAACAGTACCGGTTCATCTGTTAAGGAGGAAATGCACTTTAAAACATATGGACAAATGGATGGAGGAACATATGTAACAAATTCTCAATAAAAGTCATTGGATCTGTTTGGCAAGGTCGTCCTTTCAATTGCAAAAGTATAAAACTGTGTTATTTTTATTTTTAAATCTGTTAATAATATTAAATGATTTTCTACTGTACACATTTCTTGCAGTTAGAATGTTTAAAGCTTTAGTAACTACACAATACAATGTTCTTGTTTTTCTTGATAAAACAATATGTCACTACTATTTCTCCTGTCAATATAGTCTCCAAAGTTAGACATCCTTTCTTGCTATAAATGGTAACACTTTCATAAGAAGCACTGGACAAGCACTGATGAGGTTATAAACAGCTTCCTGGTTTAAGTCTCGCACGTGATGTCCATTCACTTCTAGAATCTCATCCCCTACACACAACAGTCCAGCAAAATTTATATCGGGTCTTGTTGCAGAAAACCTCGATACAAAGATCCCTGTAAGCAAACGAAAAGAGTTTTACTTTCAAAAGATGTCAACAACTGATTATTACAGTCAACAACTTAGTATTACAGTCAACAATCAAGTATTACAGTCAACAACCGAGTATTACAGTCAACAACCGAGTAATACAGTCAACAACCGAGTATTACAGTCAACAATCGAGTATTACAGTCAACAACTGAGTATTACAGTCAACAACTGAGTATTACAGTCAACAACTGAGTATTACAGTCAACAATCGAGTAATACAGTCAACAACCTAGTATTACAGTCAACAACTGATTATTACAGTCAACAACTGATTATTACAGTCAACAACTGAGTAATACAGTCAACAACCGAGTATTACAGTCAACAACTGATTATTACAGTCAACAACTGAGTAATACAGTCAACAATCGAGTATTACAGTCAACAACTGAGTATTACAGTCAACAACTGAGTATTACAGTCAACAACCGATTAATACAGTCAACAATCAAGTATTACAGTCAACAACTGAGTATTACAGTCAACAACCAATTAATACAGTCAACAATCAAGTATAACAATCAACAACTGATTATTACAGTCAACAACCGATTAATACAGTCAACAATCAAGTATTACAGTCAACAACTGAGTATTACAGTCAACAACTGATTATTACAGTCAACAACTGATTATTACAGTCAACAACCGAGTAATACAGTCAACAACCGAGTATTACAGTCAACAACTTATTATTACAGTCAACAACTGAGTAATACAGTCAACAATCGAGTATTACAGTCAACAACTGAGTATTACAGTCAACAACTGAGTATTACAGTCAACAACCGATTAATACAGTCAACAATCAAGTATTACAGTCAACAACTGATTATTACAGTCAACAACCGATTAATACAGTCAACAATCAAGTATTACAGTCAACAACTGATTATTACAGTCAACAACCGATTAATACAGTCAACAATCAAGTATTACAGTCAACAACTGAGTATTACAGTCAACAACTGATAATTACAGTCAACAACTGATTATTACAGTCAACAACCGAGTAATACAGTCAACAACCGAGTATTACAGTCAACAACTGATTATTACAGTCAACAACTGATTATTACAGTCAACAACTGAGTAATACAGTCAACAACTGATTATTACAGTCAACAATCGAGTATTACAATACACTATTTGATTTAATATGAACCTTGTTTGATACTAAACACACTTAAATGGCAAATAAAATATATTTGAAATGACAAACAAATCTTTATTAATAATTAACTGCTTTAACAGGGATCATATTTAACACAATTTAAGTGCATTTACATTATCATTTTCAGATCTAAACTAACCATTTCTATATTTGGCATTTCCTTTGGCAATGTAGAATCCTATAGGACCATTATCTGGCTTTGTCAGCTTTATAACTTGTGTACCATCTGTATTCATTTTCTGCAGCTTTCCTATTGGCTGACTAAATTGACCCTGGCTTGTGGTTGGCTGATTTGAGTAATTCTGCAAGCTCATTGGTTGGTTTGAATTAGCAGCTAATGTGTGGCAGGAAGACCATTGTTTTCTTTTGTTGTCAGTTAAAGCATCAGTGTTTTCTGTGTTGACATAGTTTGTTGATCCATAATAACTGCAAAGTTTTAGAACACTTACATTGTTCATGTACATCTACTAAAATAATGAAACAAGAGTTTTATAAAACACAGAGACAGATCAATCCAGTATATTCCTTGGTTGTGCATTTAGTTTAAGATAATAAGGGTACTTTTTAACATTCGACATTTTGTTGTTAAAAGGGTGATTTCATCAAGGATTGTTTTTTCCAATCGGCCCGATCTGGACCAGATTGTCCCCGATGAATCAATATTTTTTATTGGCCTGAGTGTCGTCCTGAATTGCCTCGAAAAAGTGATTGGCTACTGTATTTAAACAGTAGCCGTTCAAAACCCGTCGTCCCGTGGTTGTCTTGGTCGTCTGAGGATCTGGTGAGGGTTGGGTGCTTACCCCCCATCGACACTACGCACGACCCTCGGTAGAGAGCGGCAGAGGCTATACGAAAGCTCCAGAGGGCGGGCATGACAAGGGGACCTTCAGGGGACCCTCGGACGACCACGGTTTTTGATCGGCTATTGTTTTTCAACATGTTTAAAAACAGTAGCTGATCACCCGACCCTCCGAGGACTGAGACGATCGTGCCAGATCTTTCCCCTAAGGTATAGGGTAGTGCTTGACAGTGCTCGCAGGTTCGCGACTATTTTGCAAAAATGCAGCCGATTGACCAAAAAGGATCGGGTACTATCGCGAACAAAACAATCCTTGGTGAAAAGGCGGCTTTAAATATAATTACAAAAAAAGCAAATTTGATACCATAAAAATGACTCTCTGGTGTGAACCTATGTAGCTACACAAGATAAAAACACTTAAGATTGTGTCCTTGAAAGTTTTTTTAAGTAATTAAAAAAATTGTGTAGACATGGCTGATCTCCACACAATACTCACTTTGGATCTGTGTCATGTATGTGCATTTTCCCCTTCTTTTTCTTTCTTTTAAAAAGGGAGGTAATAGACTTGAGTGATGGTGCTTTCTTCACTTTTGGTTTGTTAGAGTTGCCTCCCTGTTGTTGGTGGCCATTTTGGTCCTCTATTCCACAATTGTTCACCCCTTGTTCGAGACTCAGAGCTTTCTTAAACTTTTTAAGCTTGCCTTTTGTTTTGTTGAATAAAGACAATTTTGATGCACTTATCTCTTTGCTTTTTGCCATATCACTGAAAGGAAGAAAACAATTTTACTTACAAACCAACCTCATTAATGCTCGCTATGAGGAATTCACTACAACTGATAAAAGTTTGACTGTAAACTTTAGCACAAATGTGACCTAGCCACTCATGTAATGTGTATAAGCAACCACTACCAGGCTACATAAAGTGGTGAAACAAACACCATATTGGTCTAAACCAGTGTGCAACTAAATACTTTCAATCAGTTTCAAATTTAAGACTTGTTTTACAACTAAACACCGTGATGTACAGAGGATTTGTAACATACTTTAGCCATTGCTTTCCAAGGCAATTTTCACATGCGGCATGAACTTTTTTATGAACTACACTTCAGTGACATAATACGGTCTGAAATATTGTCTTAAATATTGTAGATTAAGAAAGTCTCCGTTGTTATTGTTATATCCAAAACTTTCAAGTTTGAATAACAATCGCAGTACTAATCTCAATGGAGCAAGAGACCGTGCACAGTTAAAAGAAATTTTAGTATTTCAAAGGGTTTGGTATAGTGGTGTTTCACTGTACATCATTGATAGGTTTACCTGGTCTGTACCGGCATCACCTCAATCACATCAGTAGGTGGACCCTGTTGTACGGGTGGAGGGGAGGTATTGGACCGTACTCGGTGTTCTGAAATATATGATATCACAAAACACTTTTAAGACACCAGCACTTAAAATGAGAGATAGTTCATGATGTGTTTGTAAAAGTGGGTGGGTGTTTGAGTTTTCGAGGTTTTACTGTAATTCCTTATTATTTTCTATTTCACATAAGTTAACAACACTGCTGTTTTTATCTTACAATTAAAACTATTAAAATAAAAGAAAACACAAACACTAAAAGAGAATAAAGTGTATATACCTGGTATGACTTGTTCTTGAGTGTCTGTACTGGATGTGCTAATTTTTCTCACATCGTCTGGACCCTTCAGTCGATCATGTGACATATATCTGACATCTGATTGGCTGGCCGCGTCTGATGAGCACAATGACAAGGGTGATGTACGTCTATTGAGCTCAGGGTTACTAGCTGCAGTTATTTTATACTTTGAGAAGTTCAAGTCAGCTGGGAGGTTTTTGTTTTTATGTTTTGTTCTTGCTGGTTTTTTAGGGGGCTGAGCTTTCTGTGGAGAACCACTGAGATTGAGAGGTCCTTCATCTGAATCTGGGGTGTGGGGAAGAGTCTGACCTGGTCCAGTTATTCCAGTTTCTTTATCCACTATGATAGGTTTAGCTGACACTGTGTTATCACTAGTACCTGCTATAAAATTATCAACACTGTCCGTATCTCTAGTAACATCTTCTTTAACATCATTCACAGTTGACTCACTTTCTGTTGAAGTACATGATACAGAAGGCTCTTTATTTGTTCTCCTATCATTTACACAATGATGTTTATTTTTTACAATTCCATCATCATTACTTAATCCCCGATTTTTGGCATAAATTCTATGATTAACTTCATGTTTATCTCTCACCTGCATTTCATCCATACCTGGTATAAAACTTCCTTTTTTATTCTTCAATATATTCCTAATTTTTAACCTTTTCTCTTTAACTCTCGGTGAAGTTACAGCTGGTTTATAAGTACCTTTTTTTACAGCTTGTTTATGCACCCCTTCATACACAGTACTATCATCAATATCTACAAAATGCACTTTTCCGTTTGATACGGTACCAGGTCTATGGTAATTCTCATCTGTTGTTAAATGCCTATGATTTTGCACTTTCACTCTGCCTCTGTTGTTATGAATTTGCGTAACATCCTCAGATTCACTATCACTTAAAGGCGATAAAGAACTTTCTACGGATGATCCAGAACTAACAGAATGTCTGCGCTGTTGATTTAACACCAGTATTTCATTGGAAGACATAGCATGTGCTGCAAAGTGTTTATTCAATTCTGGAATGCTAATATCATCGCCATAGAGGTCTGGTGTTGAAGCATATTTTAAAGTAAGATCATCTTTTCTATTGTCTGCTGCATAAACTAGTTTTGCTTTTTGTGCTTTAGGTATTGCACCGTCTTGGCGATGATGTATGTCATCATTTTTCATTGTTCTAATCAAAGGTTCTTGGAGTCTCTTTTGCTGTGCTGCTAGCTCTATATTATCATTAGACAGAGGTATATCCACAATACGAAGGTCTAACTCACTTCTCATAAACAAGGGGGCACTATTTGGCCGGAACGCTGGAGATGGTTGCCGACCAACTAAAACATACGGAGACGGTGACCGAGCATTTTTAAACTTTGCTGATACTTTCTTCTCTCGCCCAGACTCCCTAAACTTTCCGAAGCAAACATTTGTATCATCAACTTTCTCGTTTGACTTTCCCTTCAGATTGGTGCTGATGTTTTGAGGCAGCATGTTGACCTCATCTCTAATATCCACATCTATATCCGACCTGTAGTGAAGTTAAATATATGCAATAATTATGATGCAGTAAAATTAACCATAACTCATTACATTTAATTGTTTGAACTTTATAATCTCCAGACAATTTGTGTTAGTTTATGACTTGAGCCGTATAGAAGAACATCTTTCAAATAAAGGCAACTCTATATCAAGTTAACAGTTCTCATCCCTTTTAACTTAAGTACATAACTAAACAGTTTCTTACTCATGTTATTTCAAAATGGTTGAGTTATAAACACTAGTATGAACATGTCACTTGTACACTAAACAATACTCTCAAACTTTAAGGGTCGAGATATCGACGTATCAACAATTTGGGGATTCCGATATATTGCCAATTCAAAGTTTTGGAGCATCTATACAATTTAGGCCTACATTCAGAAACTGAAAAAGGTTGTGTATTTATTAATACAGGCATTTTGAAAACTGTCGGTCAGACAGTCCTGACCGGTAATTTTTTATTTTCTCATTGGGCAAATTGACCTGACTTGAGTGTAAGGTATACTCTAGTAGGCATTTAATCGATATGTCAACTTTTTATTAAAACACATTAACATTGACACTGGAAATAGAAATAGAAAAAACAAAAGTGTGTTTCTTTTGGCATTCAGTATACGAATGTTTATATAAACTTACCTCAAAGGGAGAATAGCATGATCAGCCTTAAGTGGGAGAAGTTTAAGAGTTGTGTCCCTTGACTTTCTTTGTGGCAGTGGAAATGCATCTGTACAGGTGCTGGAAACATACAAGTGATTGCTGAATTAAAGAACAGAAATCCATAATACTTAGAAGAGCTATCCTTTTAAAAGCTTAGTTAGATCAACAGAACCATGAATTTACATGCAACAAAAGAGTTCATGTCAAATTAACTAGTCCATGTGGTCTTTTTTAGGAACACAAATATTTTGATAACAACAATAAATAAATTCATGATATGTGGTTAAAAGTTGTGAATCTAATTTTGAGGTAAAATCTATCTTCTTCTTTTGTTTTATAAATATGCAATTTGCCTACACTAATTTCATATCTTGTATCAAGCAACACAATCCTCATGCTATTTATTTGAGTTTAGAAACACAATTTTCTCATAAATATCAACCTTATCATTTGATATATTGACCTTGTTAAAATTGAATTCATTATTTGACAGAGAAATGAAATGAAGGTCTATCATGTTACACAAGTGTTGAAGTAATTTAACATGAAAACAATGTGTCCTAACTACATACTTGAAATTAGAAGCACGAAATCGCATTTATTGTAAGTTTTATCTAGGCGCGTGGGCCAAGATAGAAACTGATATCGAAAAATCGTGTCTGTTCAATTGTTGGTCATTGTTATTATAGATTTCAAGCGCTATCCAAGTACATATTATTTAATGCAAGGTAGATGTTTCATTCGTAGCAAATGTGATTTTTTTTTAAATTTACCTTAAATACAACCTTTAAAGGTTAATAGAGAGAAAGTTGACTAAAGCAATCAATTAACTGTCTTTGAACACCACATAATACTAAGATTTTATTTTACATACTAGGTTTTATTCTACATGTATATAATTTAGATAAAACCTGGAATTAAAACAATGTAGTAAATGTTAACCTAATTCTCTAGGGCATAAAACACAATAACAAACAAACATATGTAGACTGTATAAGGGGAGCCATCAACATTATGTTAACTGGTCCCAGATTGGGTAGACACAATATCAAAGAAAGAATTGGTGCAAATAACAATACAAGCATCAGAAGGTCAAGGTCATATTTAAATAGATATATTTAAGATTATGGCTGGTTATCCTGGACATATAGTGTTATATCTGAAGACATACTGTATTATATATAAAACAATGTCAGTCTATGAAGGAAAACAAACAAAAAGGGTCTAGGTTGTGATAATATCAAGGTTTTTGCCCAGTTTTATTATGATAACCATGGATACATCAATAAACAGCGTGTCAGATATGTGTCAGAAAATATACACAAACATAAAAGTGACAGGAAAAAATTCAGCAGGAATGTGAATATAGCAATCAAAGTGTGTTAGACAATGTCAAACATACAGGTTAACCACTGACAGTTAGTCAAGGCATTCTGCACAAGTTGGTGAAGGAGTCATTTATAGTCATACCATGAAAGTGTTATAGCCAAAAATAAGAATTAGTGGAGAGCAAAGACTCAATGTTAGTATGTAAATTAGTGGAAAACTGCATGATATTGAAGACAGTTGTAAGAGGGAGCCAACTGCAAACTGCTTGAGTTGCATTGAGAAACAAAAACCTGGAACTGCTAATATTTACCTGCTCTGTCCAATGCCTGAGTCCACGTCTGAATCTGAAATGACAAATGTGAAATAAATATTAGAGATCCCATCAGATGTACATGTTATTAAATCTGTAACTAACAACTAAACAATGAAAGTCAAGAACAAGTTTGATCCATTCTGCTTAACTTCAGTGGGAATTACTTGACACAATTGTAATTTACAATAATTGACCTTAAAAAAGTCTCACACATTGACTTGGTTATGGGACATGAGATGGTTTGTGAAGGTTTCCCTTTATTACATTGTGACTGCTATGACCCCGGATCAATTACTGACTTTAGGTGAAACATTTCAACCATTGGATGAACACTCACCACCCCTTTACCTTGTTGTTGCATTGATAATATTCACACTTCAGGTTCAAACTAACTTTCATTCATATATTTATGTTTTAAATGTTTATGAATTTTACAAGAAAGAACGTTAGAGATTGACAAAAAGTAATTCAAGTTTTTAGTTGTTTGTTTATTTGCCTCATAAATACAAATCCCAACCTTCAGCCAAAATATTCATACC
>ENA-OREC01002293-OREC01002293.1-marine-metagenome-genome-assembly--contig:-NODE-2293-length-10449-cov-12.290976_pt1 | contig 10449 bp, 4 predicted proteins | sample MGYA00248626_ERZ508543 | MGnify/ENA primary metagenome ERZ508543 (study PRJEB26211, sample SAMN05518279) | marine metagenome | isolation source: Puget Sound, Washington, USA | host: Bankia setacea...
AATTGAGATATGTTCATGTCACTAAATTATAAACATCCGCCCTGTTTTGCACGCACCATACGTGAATGCGTTTACCTCACTGGTGTTGTGTCATCTGCATACATACATCTATACAAGTTTAACGTTTCGTATTTCCTCTACAGTAAAAGCCAATCATTTGAATGTGTATGGTATCGTCTGAGGCATATATATGTACATGTTGGATGCACTTTAAAAACGTGTACAGTACATATTAATTTGGTAATAAATACTAGAATATTAACGAAACTGTTTACAAGTGACGTCTTCTATAACCACCCTTCACGTACAATTAATTAACAGAACTTGAGCACGTTGTGTTATAACTCTTTAACACAACCGAATATTGAACTTAGATACATGTAACTAACAATCTAACAATGTAATCTACATCATTGTCCTAAGTAGTATCGACATGTACATCCGAGTGAGAGGCGTGGTGAGTTCCTCGTTAGTTCCGTCTTAAGTGACTCTTAACTGTCATAATGTTCATTGTTCATACATCCGAGGGAGAGTATTCAACTAAACGTACTGGATTTAATCGATCACTTGTATAAAGTGAAGCCCCGATATTAAATAAGATCATAGTTGAGGCCGTTATAAAGATTACGAACAAAGGTTTTAGGTAAAATAAACACGTCCCGTTATATCCAAGTCTAACCTTTCTAGAAATAGTTAGAAACATTTGAGCATACCAGTGATGGAATTACTCATAACTATAGCCATAGCCAGACGAATTAACTGTATTTCCTGTAGTTTATATACTAAGTTATGTTTATTCGAAATATAAACAAGCAACGTTTGCCAACGTAAAGCACGCTTAAATCCGTTCCTGGAACCAACCAGTATTAAAGATTAAGGGTAAAGTTGTTGCCCATGGAAACAACGTAAGCCTTTGATGTGTTTCGAACCCACGACTAAGCGATACCGAGACGAACGCGTTACCCACTGCTCCACACCGGTCCTACTATCCGGGTCCTATTCACGTTTTGTCTAATCTGGCAATATACATGAATGTTTGGCTTGGCAGTCTGCTTTTATAGCCGGTTTAACTATACTACGCAGAACGTGTTGAAACTGTCAATAGCTTGGCATGTATAAAATCTCTTAATCTATCGTACGACTGATATTATTTGTTTTGGAGGTCTGTTATTAAGTGGCGGTGATTTTTTAATTTTTAATCCAATGATATTCTGTATTGTGTGTTCTGTCACCGACCTGTGTTTTGCGACGTGAACATATTGAGCTCACCATTTAAGAGTAAACACACTTATCTATTTATAAAATTGTGAAAACTGAAAAAGGTCATAACGTCTGCAATTCATTAATTAATACGACATTTAGATTAATTTTAAAGATTGTGATTGTGTTGTTGTTTTACTAAATATTGCCTGTCTGTGAATACCTATACACATTGTCTACTACCATGACTTTAGGTGTTAACGTATTTATTTATGTTAGCATAAATGCGAGTGTCGCCTATTACCGGTAGGCTCTGTTTTTTTCAAAATACAAAATAAAATATTTTGTTTTTTTAATATTGAAACTTGAGTTATTATGTCGATAAGCAAGATGCAGGCACGCGACACCTCTCTATGTAGGGAACTGAATATATAGCCGTCTTCAAAGTTAAACTAGCCATTTCAATTATATAACTAAGACATTCTCTTAAAACAATTAACTGCAGACCACGACAAGATGTTTATAACTACATACACATGTATATACAAACGTGTACATGCATCACAACAACTATTTGATACAAACGTTGAGGTATAACATGTTCCACGACTTGATATACATTGTCAGCTCGTGTAACTCTGATAAATAAAAGTACATGTCTGTTTTGTAAAATTTCCTAGATATGTGAATCTACCATCAGAGACAATCACACTTATTACATATTATGTGTTTTAAAGAAAGTCCTCGCTGGCTCAAACATCAACACTGTGTAATTATTAAGTCTCAACCAAACTAGACATTGTGTTGAAATCAAAATTGAACTCATGAATGTGTTGAGACAGTGACAATGATGCAATATTTGAACTGTACACTGTCTGAAAAAGTTGTGTAGCTTACCTGTCCGGCTGTGTCGACCAAGCTTAAAGTATAATTCTTCTCTCCAAGTTTGACGTCAGCTGAAAATGAAAAGGAGGAGTCCGTTAAGTTTTAGTGTCTTTTTTTCATTTTAAAAGGACGTTTCATAACACATACGTTTAGTGGTGTTTGTATTATTTTCTTATATTAGTATGTTATTTCAAGAACAATAAAAACAACGGTTTACCTGTGTAACAATCGAAACACGTTGGTATGTAATCCATCATAATGCCACCAGTGGTATAACTCAATAGCATGCTTGTTTTACCGACAGCACCATCTCCAACAATCACACATTTCACTTCCCCTAATCCTTTCTTTCTATTCATCCCCATTTCTGTTCTCTCTTGACGTATATTGCTGTAAAAATATAAATCTACCAAACGTTAGTTTAACTCTACTCTCGTCTCACAACATACGCGGTTCAGAATGTACCAAACTCCACAGTTTAAATGCCGCGAGGGCGTGGTGCCGTATTCCCTGCGTTAATTATAGCCTCGGCAATGAAAACTATCGTTACCGCCCTGTTTTCAACTGTTTCCAGAGTAATTAACTTTGCGCGTGCGTCTGAACACTCCAACGCACCACTAAACACTCTACCGTTAATAGCGCTATGATAACTTCACTTTTGTTGTTTATCGTAACACCATAACACTACGCCTAGTCCTTGCGCTGAAGTAAACTTGACAACGATTGCTGTCTTTATAATGAGTATTAAATATGTCACTGTTTGTCTTTATATACCAAACATTAAATCATTTCTCACTCGAAAAATATTATTAATTAATTGTACTGGTATTTCCGACTAACTTGACCTTCCGTACTTTCACTTTATTCTTAGCAGTCGCGTGGTTAGACTAAGAGTGTTGGTAAGCCATTACTACGCCGAGTACTTATATAGGTATGAAGTGGAGTGATAAAAATAGCACATCGGTTAAAACGGTCATCTACAGTCGTACTTATTTTAAACCCATACCCAATCGATATTTATAGTAGATCGATCGAAGTAAAATGGTCAACTTCTATAGTGTATCTCACAAGCTGTATTGGATTATAGATATGATTATGTATGTAAACATTGTCTTAATATAGAAGGCATTAAATATAACGTTCTAACATTATGTATAGCTCAGTGTTATATTTATAAAATGATACTATTCATATCTATTATGAAGCCCGGTTCAAACGAACATTCGAAAAGCAGTCAACACGTACGCTGTTGAGTTTTAGTTGAAAGCATGTTTTTATTATTTCGACTTAATGTCAACGTAAATCATTCTAGGTGTCAGTAGACCTTAGTAGTTGCATGTTTATGTTCAGTATAGAATACATGTATATATACATACCTACATATACACCAGAAGGTATACCAGTTGTGTTTAAAGAGACAACACTCGTACAATTGATTTCACATTCACAGTTATGGTTACTCCCCTTGCTATGTACAATTTTGTAATAAGTAATAATTTCCGAAATAAGTGTGTATGTATTGAGTTGAACTCTTGTGATACGTTTGTTAGTAGGTTTATTGAGTTGAATTCTTGGAAATGCGTTTGTTATTGTTTTGTCATAACATCAATGCAGGGAATCCAGAGATCAACTGGTATCCCAAGCCGGAATTAAGACAAGAACCGGCAGAAAGAATTCAGCGAGATAAGCTCTGGAACAAGCAGAGTCAAAACTGAAGCGCATGGATATCGCTGGTGGAGTACCATATAACGTTTTCATTAAACTTACTGGTGATATTGGATGGCCGGTTGTAAGTTATGGTACGGCTTTGAGGGGTTTCATGTCCTGTCTCCTGTATCAATGGGGTTCACCATGAGGTACATTTTGGGAGTAGGAAATAAACGCACAGTGCTGCATTGACATGGGAACTGGCCTGTATACTACATGTTCGATGTCAGCGTAAAAAACTAGCTTTATTTTGGGTTAAGTTGCTGTTTACAGTCGTGAGTCATTATAAGCGAATAACTACTTATAAGGGGAGATCACTGCGTATGAGACAGCGAGATTGATAGTAACGTACACAACCGATCTCCCATGCAGAGATGAGTTGTGGTTCTTTGCAGTCTCTCTCATCTCTGCTGCTACAATCTCCAACGCAGTGCCCTTCCTGACAAATAGATTGAAAGGAACGACAACTCAACTCTGCATGGGATATTGTTTGAGAGTAGGAAAATAAACGCACAATGCTGCTTTGACAAAAAAAACTGGACTGAATACCGCCTGTTCTATGTCGGTGTAAAACTTTATTGTTTGGCAGTCCATAAACACGATGTTCTTGTCATAATTCTAAAAAATCTTATCAACGTTTCAATTCCATCGGAAAAATAATACAAAAAAACAACAACCAAATTACATAGAATATTATATCAAAATACTGTTTGAAATCGGCAATATATGTAGGGACTCTACCTATATTGCCGATTTCAAACAGTCTTTTGATATAATATTAAATTTTATATCACAACTAAAGATATATAAAAAAAGAAAAATATCCTCTAAAAAGCAAAATCTAGAACATAAGTGCGTTTTTCAAGAATCTTGTGAGACGTTGGCAGAGATCTAGTCTGCGTGTGGAGATATATATATATAAATATATTAAGGAAAATAGCTTATAAAAAGCAAAATCTAGAACATAATTGTGTCTTGTAAAACCGTGAGACGTTGCCAGAGATCTATTCTGCTTGTCAAGGGAGGTCACTGCGTAGGAGATTGGGTAAAATGATGACTTTCCGCCCGTTTGTTTTCTTTTGTTTAGTTTATAAATATACTCTCCGCATCGAAGGTAGCTCTTATTGTAAACATAAGAAGCAAGCAAGCTCCAAGAACACATTGATCTTTTTAAGGTTGAATAAGAAATTCTTTATGTTAGACCTTTTTGAAGATTGCCCAAGCTATTGCAACTAAATGAATGCTTACATATACACTACTGATGGCAAGAGTATCTGGGGGTTTTAAATTTTAGAGCAGGCATTACGTCAAGGATTTTTCCCACCTTAGTTACCGTAAACGTAAACTTTGTAAATGAATGTAAGGACAGATGAATATCACTCTTAAACTATATTAAAACTATCAACATGCTACCGGTGATTTATGTGGATTTGTACTTTTATTTAAATACAGTTATAGAATGATATTATCATGACATTGCCTGGTCATGTGGTCACCAAGTCAGACAGGTGGGTTTCCTCCGGGTACTACGGTTACCTCCCACACGATCGTAACTTCAGTGCCAACAAGCATTATTAATATAAGTTGCATAACTTGTTTCATAATCGTTGTTAAAGTTTAAACGTTTTAAGTATATCAACGGATTATAGCCAAAACACCCCCAACTGGATGCATATTTTCAGGAATTTGGTCAAAACATCCCCACTATTGAAATTTGTTTATTGATAACATTGTTTTATTAACTTGATGGTATAATGTTAAGTGTGAATGATGGATGTATTGAATGTGTTTTATTGTAATGGATATTATAGTGGAGTTGACAAAATATAATTGTGTGATTTGTTTTTTTTCTTTTAAATGCAACTGTATTGCATAAATAATTGTCTTTAAAGACGATTTTTATAGTTTTTTATTTTCGATAGATTTTTTTCATATTTACATTGCAGGAAATTTAATGCTGAACTCAACTGAAGTAAAAAAACAACAACAGTAGGCCACTGTGCTCGTTTTTTCTCTCCAAAAAATGGTGTTGAACACACGTACCTACCTACCTTTGCCAACAATTTTGACTTTATTTGATAATTTTGATGTTCTCACTTATCAAGTTCTTAAGTTGTAACAAAACACTAGAAATCCTAGGTCTGTTACTTTTGAGCATTAATAGAATGTCATTGCACAAATAGTTCGCACAAAATGTGCTAAACTAGTTGATGAAAAAAATAATCGACATTGTTGTTTAAGTGTTTGTGATTTCGAGCCAAAAATATTGATTAAAGATGTACATCTTACAAATTTTGAAGAAAAAAAACTATTTGATAGAAAGTTGATTTTTTTCTTATCAAAAAATATATATTGTGAATCTTAAACAGCCCAAAAAAAAGAATATGTCACCATACTACTTTTTATGCTATATTTAAAATTAGGTCATGTAGAAAGCCTGAAATACAAATTGGTTTGCCTAAAATCAACTTTAAATTACGTTTGGAATGAAAATATATCGTTGTGGGTTTAATTTTGAAATGTGCATAAAAAACATTTTCTTTGATCAATTTTTGATAAAACACTTCCAAATATTCAATATCACAGTTTAAGAAAACTTGATGTTAAGTCTATTGTTATTTTCAAATGATTACTGCTTGTTTTTACCATACCTAGTAAATAACAATATAATGATTACACAGTAATTCATAATCTGAAAGATAATTGTTATAATGATTTAACTGTTGTATATTTTTAATTACCCTGGTACATGTATTTAGTGTAAATAATTCAAAAAGATATGTGAATAATTAACTAATTTTCATTTCATGATACTAAAACCAAGTATCAAAATAAAGAACAAAAAATGATTTTATTATATATAAAGCAAACACATTTATAACAAATCATAATATAAAATGTGGGCGGTTTTTGACCACATTCTAGGGGTGTTTTGACCAAATGTGGCCGTTTTGACTAGGGGGTGTTTTGACTTGATACCATATCAACACACTGTCCTGACAAAGCAAAATTATGATTGGACCATTTGAGATTCTCTATCCAGTTTGACAACAAATCTTCATTTGTATCAAGAGCAAAATTGTTGTCTTTTCAGGATTTATAAGGAGCAGCCTGGAGTATGAGAGAGACAACTCAGTTATCTGTCTTCTGGAGGTGGTATATATATGCCTTACATGGTTATGCTACAGAGATCATCTTTACAGCACTATGGGAATTTGTGTTTCGTCTCAACTGGAAACTTATGGGAAATACAAGTATTTGGATTATGCCCATTTATGGAATATCTGGACTTGTTTGCGAGATGATCCATGAACAATGCATGAAACGTGGCATGCCTCTCCTTCTACGAGGTGTTGTATACCTTATATGGACATATTTCTGGGAATTTACCTCAGGTTTTATTCTGTTACAGTTTGATCTCTGTCCATGGGATTACACACATTATGACGCAGATTTCATGGGACTCATTACCTTGGAATATGCTCCACTCTGGTTTTTACTATCTTTGCTCATTGATCAGCTTGTGCTTCCATATACTAAACAACTACAGTGGGGCCCACAATCACCAAGTAGAGCACAAAAGACAGATTAACATAGATACTCATTTATAGTGGTATTTTTTTTAACAATTTGTTTATTTTTATAGAAAATGTCCCACTGCCTTTTATGTTTTTAAATGCCATTTAGATTGTTGTTGTCATTGCTGTAGATCTCGACATAATATCTAGCTTCTCCAAATTCGCATATTGTTTTCTCTACTGTATCCTTATTTTCATCTATTAAAATAGATAAACATGTCTGCTTACTGACAAACTTGGAATATATTCACACAAAATGTCATGTTTTATCAGTGTAATGTACATGTTCATAGATTAAAACAGTCATCTGCTTATGGGTTAGCTACTTCCAGATGTTGGAAGGAGACAAAACCGTTATGTTTACAGCCAGTAATAGTACGATCCGTGTGGATCTACCTTTTGAATAAAAACTGTCTCTAATCCAGGCATAGTTTTAGAATTAACAATTCTAGATAGGTGGTATACTTATATCAACATACATCACATTGTAATATATAATCAGCTAGGGCCAGTTATACCAGGGTTGATCTGGGGCTATAATCAGCTAGGGCCAGTTACACCAGGGTTGATCTGGGGCTATAATCAGCTAGGGCCAGTTATACCAGGGTTGATCTGGGGCTATAATCAGCTAGGGCCAGTTGTACCAGGGTTGATCTGGGGCTATAATCAGCTAGGGCCAGTTACACCAGGGTTGATCTGGGGCTATAATCAGCTAGGGCCAGTTATACCAGGGTTGATCAAGGGGCTATCAACTTGTGACGTGTGTAATACAAAAAAATTTTTTCTCTGTATTCAACTTTTTTTCATAACTTTTTAATCAAACTCTTCTATACATGTAGTACTTGTTTAAGCATAATATTAAGTTGAAGACCAGAAGGTGCTTTTAATGTGAATTCACATACAGCCAATGAACAGACATGCCATATATAATTACTATGATTTGCTGTAGTTTAGAAGTTAGGTTTAAGTTGTGCCTTTAGTTGCTGTAGTTTAGAAGTTAGGTTTAAGTTGTGCCTTTAGTTACTGTAGTTTAGAAGTTAGGTATGCCATTGTGAATGTATTGCTATGTTTATATTGCTACATGTATAATGTCAATCTACTCTCCATGCACTGCCAAAGTTTTGGATTTACACCATGTTTTTTTAATGCTCAAGTTCATAAGATACAACGTGCCTGCATTCATTATGCTTATTGCCAGCAGTATTTAGTTGTTCAGGCACCTAGTTTATTTTTTGTAAACAAAACTTTTGGTATATATGATTACATGTACTTGTATTTGAACATAAACTGATTTTAGCCGTGTATACTAGCTGGGTGTATACTAGCTGGGTGTATACTAGCTGGGTATATACTAGCTGGTGTATACTAGTTGGGTGTATACTAGTTGGGTGTATACTAGCTGGTGTATACTAGCTGGTGTATACTAGCTGGGTGTATACTAGCTAGTGTATACTAGTTGGGTGTATACTAGCTGGTGTATACTAGCTGGTGTATACTAGTTGGGTGTATACTAGCTGGGTGTATACTAGCTGGGTGTATACTAGCTGGGTGTATACTAGCTGGGTGTATACTAGTTGGGTGTATACTAGCTGGGTGTATACTAGCTGGGTGTATACTAGCTGGGTGTATACTAGCTGAGTGTATACTAGTTGGGTGTATACTAGCTGGTGTATACCAGCTGGGTGTATACTAGTTGGGTGTATACTAGCTGGTGTATACTAGCTGGGTGCGAATGATTGTTGTATGATAAACAGTGTTACTGCATAATATTTGTTTAAACATACACATTTAGAGTGTTTTTTTATTCTTTTGTATTCTAACATGATCCGTGTTTTTGTCTGTATAAACAAAGAACAAAAAACGTTGTTAATTAGCCAATATACAACGGTACTACTTTCTGGCACTGACTTATTATTTTAGGTCCGTGTTTCTGGCTGTTCTGATTCAGTGGAAGTAAACCGGCTACCGCATGCACTAAAAGTAACAAACAGTTAAACCCTAATAATTTGCTGTTGATCATGTTAGAATCAAAATAAAATATGAAATACTGTCATACATCAGCTCATTAACAACAGTTCTGATGTTTATTATTAACCACTTAGGCATCCGGCCTGGGTGGTAAATTCCTACGCATCAGAACTCTTAACTCTTGTTAATGAGCCGATATACAACAGTAATTCATATGTTATATCTTAAATCAAAAGTGCCTGGGTACAAAGAACCAGCATGCATATAAATGCTTTTTAGAAAACATATACAGCTGCTAACAATGTCAAAAACTTTAAATTCTATAATTAATTTTGTATTTTGATTTCAAGCCCAACCATGTGTATAATTATGTCATCTCTTCAGTTAGATAGTTTATTTTATATGAATCTTTAAGTGTAATATTTTTAAATTGTATTTTCTTGACCAAATAACATTTGTAAATTGTGATTCTTTTTGGAAATTCAAATAACATTCATGATTTGTAAGCTGTGATAGTGTTTTGATATCCAACTTTTTTGTAAATTGTGATAATGTTTTTATATCCAAAATACATGTAATATGTGTAAATTGAGAGTGGTTTGATATCCAAATAACAATTGTTAATAGTTTGTTGTAAAATGTGAAAATGTTTTGATATTCAAATTAAGTGTGTTAATTAAGTGTGTTAATTAAGTGTGTTGAAATCCAAATAACATTTGTTAACTGTGATAGTGTTTTGAGATTGTTTTGTTCTGCTCTTAAATTTTAATAAAAGTAAGAACATTATTGGCTAAATTTGTTTTACCTCATTTGAACTGTATATCAATTCATTTCAATTCAAAGTTTATTGGCGATAAACCGGCAATCAATTGCCTTTGGCCATAAACAAGTATATCCAGATATAGCTCTATTTAAATGAAACAAAGGGAAATGTGGATTCTGCATTAAAGCCGGATTTTTATATTTTTCTCCTAATTTTTTAACATAAATGAATGTTTCTTAGTACAATGCAAACCCCACCAAACCAAATACCCTTGGGACCAGCTGAAATGAACAGTTTATTGAGCTTTTCGGTTGAGTGAGGTTTTTATTCTTGTTGAATATGTACATG
>ENA-OREC01002294-OREC01002294.1-marine-metagenome-genome-assembly--contig:-NODE-2294-length-10445-cov-14.327064_pt1 | contig 10445 bp, 4 predicted proteins | sample MGYA00248626_ERZ508543 | MGnify/ENA primary metagenome ERZ508543 (study PRJEB26211, sample SAMN05518279) | marine metagenome | isolation source: Puget Sound, Washington, USA | host: Bankia setacea...
TATTTGTTGATATATTAACTGTCTGTTATACGTTCATTCATTTTCTTTAATATCAAATATGAGTATAATATTACTTTTAAACTAACTTATAGGTGATGAACGTTAATTGTAACTGATTAGTGACACTGTTCCGGAATTCAGACTTACCTCAGTTTCGTTTGCAATAAAGACGAACGCCGTTTTTAAGAATGGGAAATAACGAAAGTACCTATTGCGCATGCTTCGGCGTTATCATAATCATCTGTCAAGCTTTTGGTTAGATAGGATATGAATGTGAGGGGTCTACGCACATGTCTTAGTTTTCGAGTTTAGCTCGGCATATGTTTGTTTAGGGTATACGGCAAACAGAAAGACAATTTATGCATAACCAGGATGTATGGTAAATAGCGGTACAACTAGGATGGACGAATTTAACAGTAAACACAAGTATACCAGAAAGCCTGTCTTTGTATAGTATTATAATACTTGGTACGTTTATTGTAAATATAATGGGCCGTACGTTTGCACACTTTTAACCTTTAAGCGATGTCCAGCTAGTGTGGCAAAACTTCTGGATCAACCCTCGTACGTGTCTAGTCTCGTTTTTGTATTATTACTTGGTATCTTATTGATAAAACTCCCAAAACATGGTGTGTTTACAGAATAGAAGTTTATATTTGTTTAAATATCCAGCTCAGTTTGCAACGCGCCCTCCATTTACAAGCTAACCGACCCGACAACAATACGTGTAAAATGTGACAGTTGTATCTTTCTCAACTTGAAACCCTGCAGATAATTAGAGTTTCTTATTTCGAGCCTTCAACTTGAAACCTTGTTAAACAGTTAATTTTCGAAAGTGTTACTTAAACGGTTTTGGCCGATTAACCCCAGTGACCTTGACCTTTGACCCCCCAAATTAAAAGGGTTCCTCTGCTACCCAGGACATATGTGTGGGCCTAGTTTGAGGTACGTACGGCAAGGCGTTCTCGAGTTATAGATAGGAAACGGTTTTGACACATTTGAACCTGGTGACTTTGACTTAAGTGTTCCCAAAATCAATAGGGTTCCTCTACTGCCCAGGACGGATGTGTGGACCAAGTTTGAGGAAGGCTTTCTTCAGTTATTGATCGGAAACGAAAGGGTTACAGACCGACCGACATGTGCAAAGCAATATGCCCTCTCTTTTTTTAAGGGGGTGGGCATAAAACGATATGTAAACAAATAATAATGTCAGTATTTTTATTTCATAAATGTTTCACAATAAACCATACAGCTACAGGTTATCAATGGCATGTACCTTTTACCTGTGTGCAAGGTTTGTTCACAACCGTCCAAGGCCATGTCATGTATATGAAACTCTTCCTGGTTAGAACATGAGTCAACATGCACCAGTACCTAAGGCATTATCCATCCCCATTTATATAAATCTTTCTCACTCTTAAAGGTTGTGGTTCTAAAGTTGAGGTAATTTAGTTAATAATTAAAATGTGCTACGTACTAAGAAAACGCTTGAAAACTATTATAATAACAATTTAACAGAAACGATTTGCTCTTAAAGTTTAGCCTTATCATTTGGTGTAATGACTACGTATATATTAAATGTTCATGATGTCATTTACGGGCCGGCGAATTAGGTAGAATAGATTTGAAAACAATACGAATATATAGTGCAGTGAAGTTTTGGCTAAAACTACTTGGTGCTAATGAAAGGAAATATATAAACGTTGTCTATAAACTTATGCTTTCAGATTTAACATTACATCCAAATAAAACAAACTGGGCTTCTTTAATGCGTGATACTTTATCGCGGTTAGGTTTTTATCATGTTTGGTTAGAACAAGGCGTTGCTAATCCAAAGGTTTCTTTCTATACTTAAGACAAGACTTAGAGATATTTTCATACAAGACTGGAAAGCTCTTTTTTATAATACTATTTGTTCATTTAACTTTCAATATTATTTATATAACCTCAATGTTAAGTCATTTCGTGTTGCTGTTTCTAGACTTCGTGTCTCTTCCCATAGGTTAGAAGTAGAGAAGGGTAGATGGAAAACCCCACCAGTTCCTTATAATAACAGCAAAATCCAAATATATTGGAATTAATACACACTGCATTCTGTTATTATACATGTGTTTAAGATTAGACCTTGAAAGTATTTAAAAATATTTATGTGTGCTATTTTGTGTCAAGAGTCAATAATGACTCGATCACATATATTTGTAAATAACGTGTTTATGTGGAAATAAACCTTCTGTTCTGTTCTGTTCTGCATTTAGATCGTGTTTCGGCTTTACACGATACGAACACGGTTTATTCTTGAATTATTACATTTTTTCTATACGTAAAACTGAAATTTACGCAATGGTGATAAGTAGGGCTTTATAACTTGTCTCAGCAAACAAACAACTGGTGTATCTATATATCCCATCTAGTACTAAACGACGTTGTCCATTGAAATTAATTCTGACATACTGTTGCGGGAGAAAGTAGGTTACACGTCGACCTGATGAACCCGGTGGCTGACTCACTAGCAATACATGCGGGGGAGTCCAGCGGAACAAGGCTGACCATAGTTAGGACACCGTGCAATACACCAAACATTTACGTTGCACCGCCACAATATTTACTATACAGACAATGTCGGAAACACACCGTGACCAGTTACATAATACGTTCTTAGGGCAAATAGAACGATGGGACAATTAATTTAGTTTAAATTCGTGTAACGGATCTTAATTGCAAATTCATTCTTAATTGGACCAATGCACCCTTTTACTAAGTGTAGTGGTGATTAAACACCCAGCAATAATTTATGAATCTACACCGAGATGATAGAATATACACACTAAGAGAATACATATAAGTTTCTAGTTAAATGTTGAATTATGTTTTACCGGGTGATTTCCACATTAGTATTTAAAACGTCTACATTGATCACGACTGAACATATCAACTGTGGTCAATACGAGTCAACTTAGAAAGAACTAGTTTCAAGTGTATATCCTTGAACAGTATTTGTCTTTCGAAAATCAAGTTATTTTCACGTCACAGACCAGTGTAATATCGATTGTTATTTCACTGATTGGTTCCATATAATCTTCTGATAGGCATATAATAAATACAAGTACTTACTGTTTTGCAAACAAGTCCTTTGGTTTGTTATCAAGAAACTTCGATATTGCTGATATGGTAAAATATCAATTATATAAATGCCAATTTACAAGTGCTGAAAACTGTGAACATGTATTTCTTTGGCCGTACTGTTTTTAACTCGGGTAGGTGTCCCCTGGGTAGACCTTATATATATGCAAGGAAAGGTGCTGGAAAGTTGAACAGGTATGTGGATGGGTCATAGACAGGGTGTGTAAGTATACCTTACATAATACTAAACAGTTTTACGAAATAGAGTTTAAAGGTTGTTGTTCACATGGCCTCCTTTTGGACTGTAAGCAATGGTAGAACTAATTTGAGTATTTTAAAATGGTTCACTGGTCTCACTTCCGAAACCGTGTACTTGCTGTACCATACGCGATTTTAGTATCAATCTTCTAATAAAATAGAAATCGAATCAAACACCAAACAGAGATTGGAGCTTTCACGATAGGAGCTTATTCTAGAGAACCCACAGCAAAGAAAATGCAAACGGGATGTTTGGGTTTGTATGGAAATAAGACGACATTATTTAAAAGCACATGTACGTACTTGGTAATAACAACTGAGCTCCAGACTAACGATATAAGAAGCAACACCCTATTGCTTTTGTTTGCGTTTTGGAGGACGAGATAACTTCTATAACAGTAAAACACTCGTAAAAGCATCTTATAATGCATTGTTGACACTAGCTTTGCTGCAGATATAAAAGTAGTATACACTGACAGTAAATGTAGCAAACTTCCAGACTTTGCAGAATGACTGAAAACTCGGCTACATGCCTTTAAAGGTTCATACTGGTACCGGTATAGGTGGAAGGGGTATTAAATCCCCGTACCATAACCACTACAAACGTTTCCCTAATTTATTTTATTATATGAATACTTACCATGATGTATACCGCCGTAATGTTCATTTTTCATAACTTAAACAAGACTACGTATTTAATGGCCTGTGGTGTAATAGCAAATTTAATGCAACGCGTAATGAAAAAATACTTACAATTGTGTTAATATCTCTACAGGGAGCAAGCAAAAAATCGGTGCAAATCGCACGTTTTACTAAAAAATACTCACCGAGGTTATACGTTCGCAAGAAGTATTTCAATGTGTTGCCAAAACAATTAATTTAAATAGTTATAAACATGACTGACCGTTGTGTTTGTATTTCGTAAAACCACATGTAGCTTATATGATAGGTTTGTCTAAAGAACGAACTGTTTTCGATATAGTATTATTAATATGATGGCGGGCCTCGTTCAGGAATATATGCATTTATTGCAATATATATATTAAAAAGACAACAACTGGATTAAACAAATTAAACAGAATAAGGTATCTCCTAACACCCGTAAGCCATACACGTTGTTCTCATGTGTCAGTCTTCACTCATCAACATTGTCATGTAAATAGAAGTCGAGTAGTTAATGCGAACCGGTTCGATCTGCTTATGTATTGTGTTTGTTTATGAGTTATACATGACTGTGAGGCCGTTGTTGGGCTGTGCTGGAAGAGACATACATTGACCTTGTCCAGGCTGCCGGTATGTACCCGGGGTAGATGAGACAGTGATTACACGGGTCAGTAACAGTACAGATACTACGATAGATAACAGCACGTACAAACTGATATAGTAAATACTAATGTAAGAACATATGTTGTGTGTCGTGTTCAACCAATCAACAACAACAGTGATATAGTAAATAACCCGGGTACTTGGAAAAGACGATAACAAGGTTAATACATGTCGTACATGACACAGAGATGTCCAGGTCTGACATTTGTCATAAAGATAAAGTATGTCAAAACCCAATGGTGACATACTCCGAGAGTTACACTGGATGACATTGTTGGGTAACGTATTCGAATCTTATGTGTTGACTTAAATGTATCGTAAGTTGCAAACTATTCAGATCACGGCCACACCACATGATCTTACTACTACTGAATCCTATCACAGCAGTATGCAAGTTCTTTGTCGTTTGAAATGCAATGTACGTAATTTAGTAAGTTAGGGTAAGTTAGGTTTTTACCCCAGTTCATATATGTTGCCACTGTATTGCCGCCCATGATACCATTCTGGGAGTTCATACTGCTGCATTAGAATTTTAAAAACACATCAAATCTAATCTAAATACGTAGAGAAAGCAGGGAGGCATATAAGGTGGATCAACATTATATTACTGGACTTCAGGTTTGCTTCATCATTGCCGGTTGAAATTAGAAATAGTTTAAGTTTGCTAGAAACATTAACGTGAATCATCTGTTAAAACCGTTTAGCTTATTGATTCATAGAGAGCTAAAATTCCACAGGTAATAATCATACTATCATATTATCATAAATGACTAATAAAACCCGTATAAAGTCACAAAGGAGGAAAACGCGTTCGACCGGAGCCTACAGCAACTTGTACTTTACTTGATACCTTTTTACATAAGTTTGTGTCGATGTAAGCACGTTTAGCTGTGACTATGTACAGTTTACAGTTTATTTCTTTAAACATTAGGCAATATGCCCATGAGTATACCTATGTATATTTAAAAACATGTACATGTAAATAGTACATAATAATTATAGATTGAGAAACAATGCGAAACGAAATAAAATACAAAATACAATGTATGGAGGAAAATAGAATTTTGAAAACAAACCACTTGTTACATGATTAGGTATAACGTCGGGTAGATCATATGACAATTGTACGTGTACACCATCAAAGAAGACGTTAGCATAGTTGTGGTTGATTGTGGCCCTTAGCAAAGTCATTTGCACCAGAAGCCTCGTGATGGGGATATCGTAATACAAGGCGATACTCATCACGCAAATAGATGAGTTAAATAATTTTAGTATGATAAACTTGAACGAGTTCCTGTCATAAATCAGCTAGACGGGCGTGTCGAGAGACCATGTAACGAGCTAAGTGATAGGATGGTGAACCGTGGAGGATAACTGAATGCCAACGTTTAGTTTGTGTTAACTGTTGGGTAGAAGAAGAGAAAACATGTGCTGCTATTACAGAGAAACGTAAGATTACAGGCCCAAGTCATTACCAACCACTTCAGTTCGTTTGAAGGTGTAAACCACGACGGTTTGAGGGTAAGGAAATCGTATAGACCTACACACACCTTGAAACATGCAAGAAATGAAACAATAAAGATTAAAGAGTACTAGAATCGGTGGAGATTTATCAGCAAGATAGAATGTAGTATAATCGCGTGCCTTCAGTTATCCACGTTCGGTTCTTCATAAATTCAAATCGACTTAATAGGAACTTTAACTCAATGCCATATTTTTCAAATTCTAGGCTCCGGAATGATAGTTTTTTAATCAAATACGAACCGTGATCTAATTATTTGTATCCGTTAAATCTGAATTGGTGGGTAATCTTATATGCAAATACGAGCCTATACGTAACAAGCCGACATCCAGTAGGGCGTAGCTTATGCAAATATTAGACATCGTTTCCTAATGAAATTATTTAATACAATTTGTCGCTTTAAGTAACCAGAAAAGTCTAAGTCAGAACCTATGTCTTGTATATAAGACTGCCTTTACAAATGTTTGTATTTGGAAGTATTCATCTGCAAACACTTCAACCAATAATATGTATGATTAGAGCTAGGAACATACATAAATTTACCTCTCTGTTTCTAAATATAGCCTACAAGGGGGATTTAAACCTGTATATTTGCACTTTCGTGTTACAAGAAACAAGGATTTACGATCTCTCTGTTACGCATATAAAGGTCCAGGATCTAAGGTCCAGGATATAAGGTCCAGGATCTAAGGTCCAGAATCTAAGGTCAGTTGTAGACCTGTGTTGACATTGATTAGCGCAACAACCAACATCCGTCCTACGAAAACAGGGGGACAACACAATTTAAAAGATGTCACACGTACGATTTAAAGACAGGCAGAAGAGATTGATATCCATAAACGAAAGTATATGTCTATGTATATGTTTGTAATAAACATTTACAAAGCATGTACTAAACTGAAACAGATGTTTGAAGTGTGCAGATAATTACATCGGTTTGTTATAAGTTAGTTTTCAATTAAGAGCTACGAACTACAGATTTCCCAAACGTAATACGTCCCATTATATATATAGGTGCAAGATTGGATGATACGCGGAGCGCGTCACTATATACTGAACTTAGTAACGCGATCGAAGTAATTTGAAAACTTGTAAAGCGCTAGTTCAATGAAGTTATAAGCAGTAACCGCAAGCTAATAACAGGGTGCACCCTTTTTATATATTTTGGGATGACCCTCTGTTGTCTGGCCGTGCACTGTATATCGGTCTCACGAGTAAGTACGTGTGTACCACGCATATAAACGCATATTAAAATGATGTCCTTCGAAATAGCTTAAAGCATAAACGCAATGAAAGTATTTTATTATGTCAGTGGAGATTTGGACTCACGGCGATTTTTTCTCGTTTAGTCTTTTCAGTTGTGAAATGAACGCTTTAAATAAATTACGAATCGTATTAATTTAATGTTTAAGATCAGCGAAACGGATGATGAGCAACAGCTTTACACGTGGATAACTCTATCAAACGGCTACAACTAATATTTACAGAATTATCTCCCTTACTCCCACATATTTCTCGAACATAACACATCTGAGAATGCGAGTGTTATGCTGTTGTAAGGTAAATATCAAAAACTAGCTTAGTTTCGTTTTATTTACTGTTTTCATGTACACGTACACACGTACACATATACACATGTACACATTTACACATATACACATATACACACGTACACACGTACACACGTACATACGTACACACGTACACACGTACACATATACACATGTACACATATACACATATACACATATACACATATACACATGTACACACATATACACATGTACACACGTACACATATACACATGTACACATTTACACATATACACATATACACACGTACACACGTACACACGTACACACGTACACATATACACATGTACACATATACACATATACACATATACACATATACACATGTACACACATATACACATGTACACACATATACACATGTACACACGTACACATATACACATGTACACATATACACATGTACACACATATACACATGTACACACGTACACATATACACATATACACATATACACATGCACACATATACACATGTACACATATACACATGTACACATATACACATATAAACATATATACATATACACATATACACATATACACATGTACACACATATACACACGTACACACGTACACATATACACATGTACACATATACACATATACTGATTTACTTAAAGGCAAAATGGTCTGGCCAAAAGTTCTCTCAATTTAAATACGACCGTCCCCTTGGCAACATATACCATTGCTTTAAAATGTTTGCTTATTTTATTATGTTATGTATATGCTGAAGATATTTACACAAATGAAGTTCGCACTATCTTAGATATTGTTCTTACCTTTGAGAAAATCTAGCTTTGAGCACCATCTTTGATAAGTAGAGTTCTCGTTTCTATAACTATCAGAATCTGAAACAAAATACACGTAGTTGTAAGTTCATTACATACAGTTAACAAAACAACGAGTTTCCCAGACATAACAAACCTAAATGAAACAGGCCAGTATTATTCTTTTTGGCGTTTAACCTTTAACTAAATAAAAAACAAAACAAAATAGACAAGCATCTTCCAATATGTGCTTAAGGCAGGTGGTTGGTCGAGGACTGAAGACTCACCATATATAGCAGACCTTGTGTATCATGGCGTTACCTGCTAGTTTGTCTTCTCGTGTACCGAAATGTTACCGATATCAAAACCACTGCTCATTTTTGATGCCGCATGCAAAATGTAACGTCCAAAGAAGTCAAAATGTTGAAGTATGTGATTTTAATTTCCAAGGGGTCGCATATCCCAAACAGTCTAATGATTGAAAATATAATCTGCTTGTTCAAATATTGAAATCATGACTTCCAATTCATTGTAGTTGTTGTTCCATCTCTTACACTGAAGGTTAGTTGAGTAGAACAAACATTGATATCCTGTTTGACTTGTTCGTAAACCACGTCTCACACACGTATTTTATTTTCCTGCAGTAACCAAAAGTTAAAGAAGAAAGATACCGTCGACATCTGTATAGTGGAGTCCGTGCATTCTAGTCAATCGTCTATTAAAGTGATTACATGTATATACTTCAACATCTTAATTTGAGGAAATATAGGCGTTTTTACATACATGTACATGTATATTGTTTAAGAAATAAAAACATCGTTACCCGTGTTTTATCGCAGAATAAAATATAGGTACTCGTTCGGGTGCGTATGAATTAAAGCACGAGTGCGCTAGCACGAGTGCTTTAATTACATGCACGCGAACGAGTACGGATATTTTATTCTGCGATAAAACACGGGTAACGATGTTTTATTTCGATTATAGGACGGTAAGATCGATTGTGCATCTATAATGCGCTGCACTATTTTTTTTAGAAAGCTTATATTAACATAATGTTGTTTGGTTACGCGGACTGTAAACGTAATAAGCACGGACCTAGAGCACGGACCCATTTATTAACGGATAAATAATACACAGTTCGTTTCCTTCTTTGTGCATAGGAAAAAAATCACGGGACCGTTTTAGAATTGTCTTTTCTTTACATATATAAAATATATGTATTCGGTTACGTACTTATATTTTATTCTGCGATAAAACATGGGTACATATGTTTTGTTTGGAATCAAAGGTCGATTAGAACTATGAAATATGTTCACACCACAATTCGTCTCAAACAAGTTTGCTCCGCGGAACACTGTTTTGATAATCTTATTTGTTTATCTAATCTAAAAACGATTCTGTCCCAGGAGAATACGGTTCATGGTATGAAAGTGTTATAATTGAAAGGTTTTGTCTCCAAACTTGGTCTAGCACACTGCGTCTACAAATGGCGAGATAATTGAGATTCCATCGGAAGACTTGCTGCTCCCATGATTGCTATAGTGTTTATTTACACGATTTTCTCCTGTATTCAGACACTTAAAACACGACGTGAGTGATTTAAATATTAGATCCTGGTGTATAACAGAATCGAGTGTTTGGTCTACTGTTGTATAACAGAATCGAGTGTTTGGTCTACTGTTGTATAACAGAATCCAGGGTCTGGTCTACTGTTGTATAACAGAATCCCGGGTTTGGTCTACTGTTGTATAACAGAATCCAGGGTCTGGTCTACTGTTGTATAACAGAATCCAGGGTCTGGTCTACTGTTGTATAACAGAATCCAGGGTCTGGTCTACTGTTGTATAACAGAATC
>ENA-OREC01002295-OREC01002295.1-marine-metagenome-genome-assembly--contig:-NODE-2295-length-10445-cov-12.757234_pt1 | contig 10445 bp, 4 predicted proteins | sample MGYA00248626_ERZ508543 | MGnify/ENA primary metagenome ERZ508543 (study PRJEB26211, sample SAMN05518279) | marine metagenome | isolation source: Puget Sound, Washington, USA | host: Bankia setacea...
AGTACATGTGTACACATTTGTTTATTTGAGTTGTCATTTAGTACATGTGTACACATTTGTTTATTTGAGTTGTCATTCAGTACATGTGTACAAATTTGTTTATTTGAGTTGTCATTGAGTACTTGTTTACACATTTGTTTATTTGAGTTGTCATTTAGTACATGTGTACACATTTGTTTATAAAACAAGTTGAGAAAACTTTTAAAAGAGTACTCCGACGAGCTACAAGCAAATAGTTTTCTGTGGTTGGTGCATTTAAATATAGACATATAGACAGACGGACACACATTGTATTCGAGGTATACAACAACGTACATACACATGATTTAAAACATAAACGGAACAAGAAAACGGATAGAACAAAAATAATAACAAAAGCAAAGACAAATATATAAGTATAAGTGTAAGTGTATTGTAGTTTATTATGTATTGTAGTTTATTATGTATTGTAGTTTATCATATATTGTAGTTTATTATGTATTGTAGTTTATCATTGAGGTTGAACATTAACACTGAGTCTTCACAGAGTTTTACAATGTAGTAAATGTGTCCATTTGTGTCGAGCCTATACTTCGATTGTTGGCGATTTTGAGTAGTTGTTATGGTTGGAATCGTCTTTTCAAGTTCTTTACCTTGATACCACATACTTGGTTCTTTTCTAGAATGTATATGCCTAACATAAAACTCAGTTCCAGATCAATGTTGTCTCAAGTTTTGGTTGACGTTGTACCCAAATGTATCGCATATGTTAGATGGAGTCGACCATTTACTTTACCTTTCAGTTGACCAGTTTTATCTATTTGTACAATAGTACTTTGTATAGTTGTTTGTCAAACAGAAGGTGTGATTTATACTTAGTTCAAGCATGTGTTATCATGAAAAACGAAGAACGTTCCTTGTTGTTTTTATTTGTTTACATTTAATTGTATTCGAATGTACAGTAGTGTTATTAACATCAAGCATACAAAACATAGAATCTATAATAACGGCATCATTTTGATAAAATTTACAACTATCACGCTTTATTTCAGGCAATTCAAAACTGATCGATGTTTAATAATATAGCTGAACTTTTGGTAAGGGAAGAAAATGCATTTTTATTCCAATATTTCAGTATATCTAGTTACTTCCCTTGCTACAACGTGCATGCAGTTCGGAAAGTGTTTATATAGTCATATCAGAGTTACTCGTATCTTATGTCAACATAATTACAACAACAGCATAGATTAACAAGTATACTACTAACACACTATAAATAGATTCAATGGTTCTCTTTTTTGTTTGTTAAGTACATTCGCAACGTTACAAACACTACACTTGAGACGTGTGATGAAGTTTTCGACATCACAGGTTTGGGAGCATGTTGGCCTATTACGAGTACAAACACAATATCATGTAAGAGGTATAAATCCGTCAATACGTCTCCAGTGTCTTCGAGTACTCATATGACAGGGACAACAAAGCCGCCAAAAAGTAGACATAAGTAATTCAGTCTTAAATTTTTAATTTTGATTTAATGGCATTCATATTCGGCGAGCTTACAATAACTTCTTACAAGTTCAGTCAATAACACTATGTCTCCCTTCCTTAATTTTAGTGAACTGTTTAGTGTACATTATTAACTGTTTCGTGTATATTATTAACGCATTTTGCGGTCGTTGTCGTTTACAAATACGAGACCATCAACGTGAAGGGCGACATTGATTATTGTATCCCTTGTACATGTATCTATATATACCTGTGTAAGCTAATGCACTAAACAGGTATTCGAGCTCAGTACATCACACAACACATTCGCGTACCATCTCCCACAAGATAACAACTGTTGCTAGTCATACACGTTTACCCTCTCGTTGGTGACTAGACAAACTGTCAATCGAACATACAATGGCTTACTTGTGCTTATCAAATGTCACTTACTTTTCTTCGACATATACTGTCTACATGTTAGAAGTTAAATTCTTACACTACACTAGTCGTAACATTAACTCATACACCGTCTTTCCATCATCTTGTATTGACACTTTCGAGTCCACATACAATTCCAAAACGACGATAACAGCACAGCTTTAATCCTCATTGATAAATGTGCTATTTCAGGGGTGGAGGAAGCTGGTCATAACCGATTGCAGGAGTTGATTTCTCCGCGCCAGTTTTAGAAGTCTGGTCTTCACGAAAGAATCTGGTACCCCGCGAACATTTCTGTGCTGGGACTGTGTGGCATCTTGAACGGCTTTCCCTACAGACTGTGAGGCAGGGGCAGTGTTAACGTTCGAACCCGCTGTATCACTCATGGCAACATCGTCAGGACCAATAAGTACCTAAGAACAAAAAAGGCACATTAAATAAAAAAGTAGCATATCACTTGTTACATGGGTGCAATGTATACCACATATAAGGTTTTGGAGAACACATTCGTTGACATAGCTATACTGAATCAATCAATAAAATCAAGTATAATTTAAGTGGCGTCCTCGGTATGGTTAAACTTAAGGGACATTATACTACATATACTAGCGTTGCCTATGTTCGATAAAGTGATAATAAAGCTCGTGTTGCAACACCGTCAAGTTTACAAGTTTATAAATTGTGTAAACCATACTGTCAAACATAAATCTAAGAAATAAAACATCTGTACCCGTGTTTTATCGCGGTAATAAAAATATGGGTACTAGTTCGGATGTGTTTTCATGAAATAATGTTGTGCATAAATATTTAAACAATTGAACCTGTCATTAAAATGAAACCGAGTAAGTTATGTTGTGCTGTTGCTCACGTCTCTTAAGACGACAAAGATAGAAGATTCACAAAAATAGTGATGGCATTATGCCTGAAATAAGAGCTATATAAGAGTATTTTAAAATTAGAAATCCCCCTTTATATATGCTCGTACAATACTTTAACAATTAAAACGTGAAGTTGAAAACAAATATAATTGAGTGTGCGATTATACAGCAAGGATGGAGATCAATAGCATATAATAAGTTTATAGGCATACCTGACTGAGAAAAGTCCATCTAACTGTGACCAGAAGGAAGCCATAGGCAGCGAGGAGTAGAAGCACGTGTACGTAACGTCTCTTACACTTCATATCGGCCGTCGTGGCTTGGGTGTACATACTGGTGGGTAAATAATTGTAGTATACGTATATATGTCGTGCGATGTCAAATCAAAACACAGTAACCCATGAACAACGTATATCCAAGAAAAACAATGTATAAATGCTCTACCCGGCTTGGGTGCTCGCTATATTGTAATTAAACAAAATGCTTGCATTACATTTAAATATATGTATACATTACACTGCCACGGATACATTGTGAGCTGACTTTGGAATTATTTATCACAAACATTGTCAATAAAAAGTGTGAGTATGCATTACTAGGGAACATTTAAGAACCATATAATCACATTGGGCGTTTCCTCGTTACATAAACATTGGACACGCCATTTGTCGATGAATTGTACTACGTTAGCACGTGTAAATCATGGTTCAAGTTTAGCCGATTTTAGATGTATCAATTTATCAATAATCATACATCGATACACTGTCTATAAAACGATTTGTTTTGCTGACAAAAAGAACACAAAAGGGTTAATAGACAAACTGTTTCATATGTCATTGTTTGCAGTTTTCGTGAAGTTTCTATTAACATTTCAGACGATGGCTAGTGTTAGTATTGTATCTGGTCAGTTATATTATTCGATTTTTAAAGATAATCAAGTTAACAAAAGTATATGACTTACCAACACAATATCCAAAAGAATAACGTTACACTTACGTTGGTAGCCCTGCGTTACCGTTAACGGGAAGTCACAGTATTTTCAACTTCCTCGTTGTGTTGTAACACATGTATATCAAAGTGTTAACTGCTATCTCAGCTATATGCCTGTCTGCTGTAGTACACATAGTCCAGTTTCGCTCTGTGTGTATGTAAGGTCACCAAGAACGATAGGTTACAGTAACTTGCCTGAGGTGACAGGTCAGATTGTCCCATACTTGTTAACTGTCAAATTAAATGATGCAGTTATTAGTATGATCAGCGTGTTGATGTCAGTGAGTGATTTGAGAATAAAAGGAAGCGTGAAGTTGTTTAGATGTTTACAAAGATTTTCTCAAATCATTCATTTTCCCAATACATGTCCTATGAAGATAGTACGGGTTTTCTATCGAATAATTGCTCGATACGGACGCAATATTTACACTTTAACACGATCTTTCCCAAACCAACAGTGATGCAATAAGTCGAGATATGATTTAGTAGAAAGATTATTGTTTCCATTGTCATTTTATAGACGATATATTAAATTTAAGGAAAGGTATGTGTCCAAATTTCAGATGTTCTTTAACTTGATCCATCTTAGCTCGATTTAAGCCATTTTAGTTGATATCGTTTGATGTGTTTAATATTTGAACAATATTTAACCCTTTCCCCCCAAAAAAACAAATCCCGTATTAACCAGGAAGATATGTTTATAGTTCCTGATGTGACTCGATGACTACAAAGATTTTCGTTTTGACCAGAATTGTGCATACAAACTAATATTTCTTGTCACTTATACAATTACGATTTTAAAACAATTAACAAATTTATTTTGATAAATGTGTCAGTCGACTGGAGACTCCCCCATAAGTCGGAAAACTTGACAGGCCCTAAATAATGTGAATGAATCGATTGGATCCGATGTTTAAGCTTCTAGTGGCCGCAAAATAGACTATACCGGTTGCCGACTCCAGGCTACATTGAAGAAGAAAAGATAGAGAACCATCTCTGTCGGAACGCATATATCAGTGACGTTAGACCCAATATTTGTACCCATGGTTTGGTGACGTTCTATGCAATTGTTTATCTTCTCGTACTAGTTTCAGCACAGTTGTGCAATCGGAACGAGCTATTTTTAGACAACCGTGTCTGTATAAAACAGCCAAACACCCTTGCAACATTCACAGACCATTGTGGTCGAAAGAGATAAATAAGTGTTGAACAACGTGACAAATAGTTACTGCCACGCTCAGCTATTAACTTTGTTGAAATCAACTGAGTTGTTTCTTCAGTGTTCAGCTTCTGCTAAAGTGAACTCCAGTTTGGAAGGACTCGCAGTTTCATCCCCAAAACAAACCGTGTTCCTAGACGAGCATTCACAAGTAGGTCAGTGTTTGAGTGTTATGATAAAGCGCCCCTGTAAGTTTTATAACACAACAGGAAAGTGCGCTTTTGGAAAACATTGTAGATTTTCACACGAAATTAAAGTTTCTAACACGCCATCTTCTAACACTGAAGTTGAAAATGGAGCAGTAAGTCAGCTTTCAAGCAACAACCAATCTACAGCTTTACCATCTACACCGACTGTCACAAACAACAGCAATGGAAGCCTAACTAGGACAACCAGCCAAGTTTCAGGGGCAGAAGGAATTTTTGATCCACCATCATCTGTACCAAGTGAAGATGGAAGATTAAATCAAGAGAAAGCTCCAGTAAAGGCTTTGTGTCGATTCTTTGCGAGTCACAACTATTGCCATTTTGGGAAAAGATGCAGATTTGAACATGTCAGATCGACAAGGACTAAACCTGAACAGAGTAGAAAGGATGACGTTCTTGTAAAGCGTGATGATTCAGAAGACAAGAACAATGATAAACAAGAAGAAGTGCAAGATGAAGAAAAGCCAGTCGCCAAGGATGACAACAAGCATGCTACATCCAAGTTAGGACAGAGGGGTCCTAAAGACTGCAAATTTTTCAAACAAGGTCACTGTAGAAATGGAAGAAGCTGCCGTTTCTTCCATCCATCTATTAAACCTGAAAAAGAAGTAGAACAAGTTGTCCCTGTTACTGAAAACAAAGAACCCCCTCTGCCAGTTGATGATGGATTTCAGCAGGTTGTTAGGAAGCCAAGAGTCATTAATGTTTACGAAAGAAAAGATATTGATGACGCTAAGCAGGCTGAGCTGAGACAAACAGAAATCAAGCAACTAAAGAGAAGGTTCCCCGCAGATAAAATCAGAGCCTTGGAAGAGTCTGCAAGTAAAGCTGCATTTGTTGTTACTTTCTTGCCTACAGATCTAGACTGGGTAGGTGAAACTTTCATTTTGATTGTAACATCTTAAATTATGATTAAATGATTCATTAAATTATTTTCAGCTTTACTTGACACTCACTTTAATTAAACTAGTTTGTGCTAATAATAGAACTGAAATTAAATATTTATGATGACAGAAATTAGTGGCTACATAATATCATAATATTTCATGAATCATAATAAAAAGACAACATCTTATATTATTTGACTCAAGTTTGTTCATCAATTTTAATTTTAAATAGTTTTAATTATGTATTTCAGCCTTTTGATGTGAATTCCTTTGACATACAAGTGGAATTTCCAGAAGATTATCCTCTCAAGGTATATTTATAGTTTAAAAACTTCTTTAGTTTTTTATCATTTGCTAACTTAGTTTCTGTCCATATAAAGTAAGTTAATTGCAATTAGTAAAAGTCATCATGTATGTCCTAATTTAGCTATGCACTCAACTATTTGTTTACATTATATTTTAATCTGTTGAATTGTACATTAGCAGTAGTAAGTATACTATTTATTGAACTTTTATTAGCATGATAAATCACAAATTTGCTTCTTTATTTTAAGCTGTTTCAAGTGAGTTTGCCCCTTAAACAGGACCTCCCAGAAACAGTAAGAAGGTAAGATCTCTCAGAACAGTTATTTTGTATAGATACTAAATCCAGCTTGACTTAAGTTCATGTAATTGAATGTGCAGCTATCTACATATATTGTATGACTTTGAATAACTGAGCTATTAAGACTTTAAGTTAAAGATTGACTGTAAGCCTTCAAGCATATAATTTAACATATACTAATGTCATTTGAAAATATGTTGGTTTAAGGATTCACATATGTTTGCTCTGCCAGCTTAGGTTTGAAATGTAGTTTTTGGCCTTAAATCAGTATCAGGGTGTGTTTTGAAATTGTTTCTATTACAATTGATGTGGTAATAATGTGTGTTTGTATTGCAGGTACATTGAGGTAACTCTGCAAGAATGGACAGAGAAGAAGCAGAAGGAGAACGTGCAGAAGGACATTGCAGAGCTGTATTTCAGACCTTTCCTCAGATGGGTGGATAGAACCATGGAAACGATTGTCACCGAAGGATTGAGACAGGTAAGGATTTTGAAACATTCTAAAACATGGTACAAAAATTCTTAAAATCTCTATTTGTCCTGTTATCATAGAGAATGCTAAGCGTAAGAAAAAACAGATCTCAATTTTTTCACTCATCCTGCATTCAAAACCACATATATAAGACTAGTGGTATTTGTGTGCCCTGCTCTAAAGTGATATTACTATTGTACAATGGAGTTTTGCTAATTAGACCAAATTCCACCAACATAGATCTGTTTAAAACTCTTTTTGTTTGTGATTCTAATTTTGAGGTAAATAATTTCCAATTTTAAAAGTTGCTACAAATGATACATCTACAATGCATTAAACTATATGTACTTGGATAGCGCTTGAAATCTATACTAACAATGACCAGCAATTTAACAGACTGTTGTAGAGACCTTTACCTCAAAATCTGAATCATAACAGAGTAGTTTTAATTTTGAGCAGGCTTAATAGTGGAACTTTACAGTTATCATTTCAGTCTCTTACATCTCATTTCTATACCATATTTCATTATATATTCGTGTGCATATTTTTTCATTACACATAATATCTTCAATTCTGTAGTTCATAAGAATGTTTGCATTTTTTTAAAAGATTTTTTAACTGAACTGATAATACTGAGATAGACAGATTGACAAGAGAGAACTTTATGATCAACTTATCAACAGTTAGAAAGGTATCGCTTGTCATTCTTAATAAACTATACAAATCTATAGTGTAAACAAAAATTCAAACTTTGCTTTTACGTGTTTGTTACAGTTGAGAAGAGAGTTGACGGCCAAAGCTGCAGGACTACAATTCATCAGTGCAGCAGAACTAAAGAAAGAAGTAGAAAGTGTTGCATCAAGTGAGTCTTGTTATGAAGAATCCGATAGTGACATTAAAGATACTAGAAGACCAGTGGCTTACAGAAAGGTATGTTTTTGTAGACAATTATCAAAGTATTTCTATATATATTGATGTTAAAGGTCAACAAAAAAGTGTTAAAAAATAGGCCTAGTGGAAAGAAGAGAACATTACAGAATGACAAATCAAACACCTAGATTTCATGCTGGTTGGTTCCAGGAATGGACTGGAGTGTGATTTTACAACAACCAAACTGAAATTAATTATGGATCTTATGGAAGAAAAAAACAACAAAGCAACCAAAACTCTATAAATAGGATAGAAACTGTTCTTTCTCATTTGGCTTGAAATCCTTTTGATAACAATAATATAAGATATATACCAAAATGAGTTCTTTAATATTTCCTCTTACCATATTACAAAATGCCTATATTAACAATGAACCCATCGTTTTTACAGGGAGATAATGGTGGTGAGGAGAAATATGAAGTACCCCAGAAGCACAGTAGTGATGAGGACTCTATCTCTTCTTCTGAAGATCATGACAGTGACTCTGAAGAAGGAGAAGACAAGGCAGGAGAAAAAGCAGCTCATCGGAGACCAGCCATGTCTGCAGATACTGAGAGACGCGGCACCGAGCTCGCCTTCCGTAACATGCAGATCTGGTACTGTACAACGATCATGGTAGAGAAGCTGTGTATGACTGTACAATGTGACCGGTGTAAGAACAAGACCGACTTCTCGACTCCTCCGAACCGCGTGAACTCCTTGGCGTGTGGGAAATGTAACTATGCGCAACTGGTGGTGTTTAGACCTGTGCTAGCTCACTCGTACTCTTCTACATTTGGTTACGTGGACTTGGATGGGTGTACAGCGTTTGATGTTGTACTACAGAACTGTCACCTCTCTATGGGATGTATCATGTGCTCAAGGGATATACTTGTCAAGGTATGTGAATAGGTTTAGTCAATTTGAATATAAATGTTTTAGAAAAAGGAAAATGTATCAACAATGGGTTTAAAAAAAATTGTATTTAAGTAAATTATTGTTTCTTAAGAATTTTAAATGAACAGTGCATAACAAATAACACTAAAAAAACAACAAATAAAGACCAATTGTAAACTCAAAATGACGTCCCGGTTATGAAAGGTCGTACATCCTTCTTTAACCTATATGACTTACAAGTTGATTAAATCACTTTTCAACTCTTAGCTTATCAGACTAATTTCTATTGTATACAGACTATGAGTTGAACGAATTATTGGCAATTCAGAGTCACTTGACTATCCACATTAATGAAATGATCACTTTTGTTTGTAGAAATTCTCACCTGGAAAGCTGTTAGATGTCTTCTGTCGTAACTGTCACAACAAGATGCAGTTTGCTGCTGAGTCAGTAAAGTTCCAAGTAGTTACAGCTGCCGGAGTGGACATTGCCAAATGTAAGTATTGATTCAAAAACAATGAGAATTCAATGGTACGTCTTCATGAAATATTTCTTAACACAAGTAGTTGCTTTGTGTTTACGAAACCTTTTGGAACTGTTACTTTCGAAGGCGGTTGTTATCAGCAAAAAGGTATAAGTCACAATGTAATCCATTATGTGAACAAGTCATAAATGCATTATTTCATACTTAAAACAGAATAGAAAAATAGTTACATGTTATATCACTCATAGTCAGTCCAATATTTGGATGTGACAGTAATGTAAGGTCACAAGTCCTTTAAACAATCCCTTGTGACCTTTCAGTACCAGGATGTCGATTTGTACTTTCTCAATTTTCTCAAGTTTTTAAAGTTATATTTTAAGATATTAACATTATTCTGTCCAATTTCCAGTTTCTGGTAATGTACATAAAGTATCTGTGAAGAAGGCGATCCGTAACCTGACTGATCCAGCTATACAGGCAGGTAAACCACTACCTAACAACGGATCTTGTAAACATTACAAGAAAAGCTACAGGTGGCTCAGGTAAGAGTTATGTCCCATTCTAATAAGTATTACAAATATTTTTAGTTATTTTACAATTCTCAATATTATTGATTTGATTTTAAGGCATTTCGTAACTCTTTTTCAAGGCATAAGTCTGAACTTGTGAACAATTAAGATGTTTGTGTGTTCATATGTATAAAAAACAGCAAAACACTTTTTTTTTACCTGTAAGATAATCAAAAAAGGTACTGAATTGAGTTTATAATGTTGACTACCTCCCTTAAACCAATGGTATGATAAGAATTTTCAAGATAACGATATTGCCTAATTTCTAATTTACTTTTTTGCATTGCATTTATGTTTAAAAGGTGAATGCAACAGACATGTATATATGCTCACCTTATTAAACCATACTTCTATCCGCAGGTTTCCATGCTGTGGCAAGTGTTACCCATGTGATGTATGTCATGATGAGAAAGAAGATCATG
>ENA-OREC01002296-OREC01002296.1-marine-metagenome-genome-assembly--contig:-NODE-2296-length-10444-cov-12.609048_pt1 | contig 10444 bp, 2 predicted proteins | sample MGYA00248626_ERZ508543 | MGnify/ENA primary metagenome ERZ508543 (study PRJEB26211, sample SAMN05518279) | marine metagenome | isolation source: Puget Sound, Washington, USA | host: Bankia setacea...
TCAGAGCCTTGTCATGTACACTACGACATACATAATACATAGTTCGTCAGAGCCTTGTCATGTACACTACGACATACATAATACATAGTTCGTCAGAGCCTTGTCATGTACACTACGACATACCTAATACATAGTTCGTCAGAGCCTTGTCATGTACATTACGACATACCTAATACATAGTTCGTCAGAGCCTTGTCATGTACACTACGACATACCTAATACATAGTTCGTCAGAGCCTTGTCATGTACACTACGACATACCTAATACACTCATCTAAATAATCCATATCACGTACGTCCTGGAGGAGTGCAAGTTGTTTCTACGTTACGTTTTATGCTTAATCACCAATGCTTTTAGTGACGTCTCTTTCCTACCGTCAATAGGGATTTCACACACGTCACTGATGGCATCATGCAATGAACGTCACATCACTACCGTCACGTATACCATAAACACGTCAATTTCCTAACAAAGGAATGCTCACTCTCTTACATCTTTGCCTCATTACGTTACATGCTACGAGCTGAGCAACTAATCAACGGGAGAAATAGTCCATCATTTGGAAACATATGTCTATATCACATTCAAATTGCAGCGTTCAATGTCACTTTTATTGTTTATCTTTTATTAATTGGAATATAAGCCACTCAGTGAAGCCAACATATCGTAGATCTAAGATAATTAGCAGTGATTCGTGATTTACAAGTCAGAGTCTTTTATTGCAAACTTCTTTAAATTACATTATTCACCCTCACATGATAGTAATTAAATGCACATACCGTGGGTACATCTATATATCCCAGTTTAGTGAATGACCTATCCGACAACCCCCTTGCAGTGTGGCTCTTCAGTTTAATGTACCTGTGCGGTATGTTGATTTATCAATTGTCTAACTATCATATTACTCTTACACTCAATTTTATCTGAAGTTAAATTTACATTTTGATAAGGATGTGTTATATTTACAATTATAAGGAATACTAACAAGGCCGAGGTTTTACTTGCTCAATTTGCATTCCACGTCCTCTTCAACTCACAAAATTATGTTAATATAGCGTTTAAAAATAAAAGGTAAAATCCCCTATTTGAACATGATTGGGTTCACTGTACACCGATGTTTTACGACGGGTATTTGCTAATATAGGTTGCACACCCGGATTGTACATCTCATAGCTAAAGGTACAGTCACTTGGATCTCAATGATCGAATCCGTTACTGGAATCAAGCAGTATTAAACAATGTGGGTGAAAGTTATTGCTCAAGGAAAAACGGGAGTCTTCCATGAGGTTCAAACCCACGACTGACAGATAACGAGTCGGAGGTGCTATCTTCAAAGTGGACAACAATTGCTTACATTATTCGTTCTTAAACAGTTGAAGTCACTTTTCGTTTCTGGATCAACATTGTATACATGATGATGCCATGTCGAGATTAATATTGCTAAGCGCTGTCGTCAGAAAATACCGTTAACAATGTCGCCTAAAGTACAAATGAAGTCAAATTTACGGTTACGTCGACATAACGTCAATAAGCGATTTGGGCGATTTTTTGGAACTGCAATAGGATTACTACAAAAGGCATTGAACACGTCGATTAATCCTCTTGAAATCAAGAAAAATGACGTGCGACAGTCAAACTATAAAAGTAAGTTTACGTTAATACATCAGCTTTTATTAACAAAAAAAAATAATTCTTACACACATGAAGCCTACATTGTTTCTGAAGATCCCTCGTATTCAACATCATTGTGGTGATAAGTTGTTTTTTATCTACACACAAATGTATTGTCAGCCATAGTGTCCCTTTAATGTCCGTGAACAAAATCTTCAACGCAACTCCTGAATATCCACACATAAGGACAAGTGAAGCGAACCCACAACATTGATTTAAATTGAGAGGTGAATTGTATACACGGGTGAATTTGTATAATACTAAAACGAACATTGGTTGAACAGTTATAAAAGCGTGTGGTCCCCTCCAGTGAAAACATTTGCTGAAAAGTATAAGTCAAAACTTGATATGCAAGCAGTGTTCTTTTTGAGTGCAGAACTTTGCTGACATACCTAAGCAGTACTAGATATTAATGGTTAGTACATATCAGTACACGTGTATGAAACGACAACACACGTACGTTTTGAGGTCGTTTTGTTTAAAATCTACGGTAAAAAATGACTGCTGACCCCCTCCCTCCCTCCATTCAAGGTGTATCTTTTTTATACAGATTTATCTTAAGGTGAATTTGGGGATTAGTGGACCAGCACATTTGTTGTAGAGTTAATGGACATAAACAAGTTTCCGTTTATATAAATATAAAATATAACATTACTTGGACTTTTCATCATTAGAGCGGGAGGAGTCAATGCCCTTATTGCACTAGCACTGACAACTTTTCACCATAGACGATTAATGACACCGTGTGTTCCTTCTACATGTATTGACAGGCAGGAATTTTTTTTCTCCAAATTATGGCGAACATCTTATTTCTTCATTCATAAAACAAGTAACATAAACAAGTAAAGCGAGTCGAGGTTTGCTTGTCCTAGCTTTCAGAAGATATTGTCATCACCCGACATGTTTGTTTCCTGACCATTACCTAAATTGTTGAAAAGGTAATGTTGGAAGACATGATGAACGTCATAGGAAAAGAAAGGTAGGTACAGAGTTATGTTCCTTGACTGAGCTGTACCAACGAATTATATAGGGACTGTAGTTTAATATGTACATGGGGCCGTGTTCACAAAACTTTTAAGGTTCAGGATCAAGATCAGGCTCAACTTTCAAAATGAATAATGTCAGGACTATTTCCCATTTTATGTTCAAGAAAACTTGATTTTTGTATACATTGACATGATGATAAATGTTGTTTGAGACCTAAATGCATAAGATTAAATTACATATCGGGGACAATTAACTATAATACAGTTAATCCTGTTATTTAGTGGGATCACGGTCGCAACTATAAATTTTACCTTTTCTTCCATAAAAAAGGCTTACAATTCTGAGAAGTCTTGTTTTGGAGTACATATTTTATTAAATACCAACAAAAAAATAGTTAAATAATTATAGTAGGTTTTAAAAAAAGGCCATGGTAAAAGATTTTTAACTTGAGCCTGATCGTGATCGTGATTCTGAAAAGCTTTGTGAACACAGTGACTGATGTCTAGAACTAACTAAACTTGTTTATACCTGTTGTTGTTGTTACTACTGTTGTTGTTGTGTTTGTTTATGATTCTCATGATTCTGATATAATCACTTCTCAAATAAGACTGTTAATATTTGTATCGACTTACGTTTCTCATTGCAAGTATACTCATGATGTGATGTATAGTGTTGGTGTTGTTTTAACACTGTTGTTGATATAGTGTATGGTCCGTATGTTCCATCGTTACGAGCGCAGTGGTTTCTCTCAGATGAGGCTGATTACTCGAGACGTAACAGCATAATAACACTTGACGCCAGACAATTTTATGTTTTCTCTGTTTTCAAAAGTTTTCTCAACTACAGACACCAGAGCAGGTGAGTCATGGAGTGTATATATACATGTTACACTCTCCCCCGGTAGCAGCTATAATATACCAAAACCGCTCAGGGGATTATAAACGCCTTTCCCCACACCCCTCTCATTTACACAACACAACAAAACCACGATGGATACGTCCCACATGTACACTGTAAAGCCTTTAACTGCCAGACAAGGAAACAACAAGATGTTTACTGGTGTTATATGGAATATGGAATAACACAGTGAAAGTTAGAAACAATGGAAACCAGTTGATGGCGTTCTCCCAATGTTTGTTGTTTGCTGTCTGCCATGTACACATCACACCCTACCACATACACATGCTTGCTGTCTGCTAGCTGAGTAATTGCCAGGATGAGGTAAGGTGTTTGTTAAACGATTTGTTGGCTGTGCCTGATAAGCCCGGTCGCCATCTTGGAATCACAACACACACAAAATAAAAGTACATCCTCAGACGAAAAACGTATTCACAGGCAGAGAATTGTAGAGATTAAGTAACAAGCAAACACAACAAGTTATCCAAGCCATATAATATCTAGAAATATAAACCAACTCACCTCAAATATAGGCCTCAACCCCCGGTATAGTCAAAGTATACACGGCTTTATGAAAAGGTTAATCCACACAGGTTAATCCATTAGAAGATGTAACAAAGCGACGTAGGGCATGCGCGCATCTTCCACCACGTATATACATACACTGCTGGAGAAAAGTAAAGAGCGCCTTCACAGTACAAACATATACCTGTGTATTATTCAAACAGTAGAACTACCAACAACGTTAACACGGTATCTAGACGGTGTAAACATATCAATAAAATAAAGTTATGTTGCTGAAACATTATGCAATAAAGACCACATACAATTTTGACCGATACGTTGTAATGACCACTAATTCATGTTTCACAAATACGGGGTAGTTAGTATTAGTGAAGCGTTGTCTCGACATTAAGACCATCTATATATGTGTCTCGACATTCTAATTCCAGTGCTATTAAGACCTGACCGCAACGAAGACCACTTAATGTCAGCTCCTAGGGTGGTCTTCAAAACGAAAAGGTTCTAAAATGTCATTGTCTCAGAGTGTCGTACTAAACCTTATGGTATTAATCGAGACGTTGAATAATCAGATCCTTGTCTAATGTTTATAGAAGTTACATCCGGGTATCAATGTCCGAGATGGCCGACAACACTAATATTCATTTATTCCATAGGTTGAATATTCCGATGTATTAGACAGCATGGCAAATTGCTAATAGATATCCAATCACACTTTCATGATCTAGAAACCGAGTTGATTTAAAAAGTAAACACATTTCGAGAGTTTCTTTTTAAATGAACGATTTGGTTATGTACAACCCGTATTAGTCGAGTCGCGATACCTCGAAATGCAATAACACATCAGATTGCTAATGGTAGATTGTTAAAAAGAAAATGTTCATAAACTATAACCGTATTGTATGAACAAAACCAATAGCTTATAGAGTTTTACGATAATCTTGAATGGGTTAATTTAAATTCCGATAAAACTGTCTTAAAATGGATTTCATGAAAGATCTATTTTAAATCAATTATTGGCCAGTTTGTAACATTATCCGCTATGACCGCATTGTGTCTTTGTGTGCCGATATTGAAACTAAATGCCGACACAAAAGCATTTAGAAGTTTTATCGTACCAATAATGGGCTTTTCAGTCAAACATTGGTTTAAGCATATTGGGTAGGAAAATTAGAGATTATGTATAATACCATTATTTAGGACATAAAGCGTATGTTTGTATACAACTCGGCGCAATTGCCTCTGTCGAGAGATTATGGCTTTTGGTATTCTCCGTTTTTAAACAGGACCGTTTGTTAACGTCAGCACTTTCAGTATCAAAATGAAGAAGCATTACTTCGTAGTGTGATTATATACCACGTTAACAGTTAATAACAATGAATGAGTACATGATAAACGGGAACTGATATTAGATTGTTGATGTTTTGGTAAAATTGGTGATTGAAACGGAAACTCCCCAGAAAATGCTACACACTTAATTTCGTCCGTATTTGTTAATTGTAAAGTAGTAATAGGATTTTGTTAATACAATTAATGGAAATATACAACTTCTCAATGTCAAGGTCACTCCAGTAGTGTAAAAAATGTGAGTGAAATTACCATTATCAAAGTTTCATCATAAAAACCAAGTCATTCTTACGTAAACATGACGTTTTGTTGAACTAGTTGACGTACTACAGTTGCTGTCTTTCATTTATTTTGTAATTTAGTTGAGTCGATTTTAATGACCGTTTTTGTCAAAGCACATACATTTTGGGAAAACATTATACATGATCTTTTACCTAAATTTTCTAAAATCGTGACCACCCCCGACTTTGACGACCGCACTTTTATGAAAATTCAGGCATTTCTCTTTCCATTGATATATTATTTGTCGTATAGTGCACCGGTGTATTAAAATCGTTAACTAGACGACTTTTCCATAGTTCGCCGCACGACTATACCTCCAATCAAGTTTGTTGTAACTGAGTAGGTAGGTCAATTGCAAAGAAATGTAATAACGAAGCTTCATTGTCCTCTATTTCATGCGTTAAATATTCTTTGAAAATCATGACATACCCACCAACACAAAACCAAACCCACAACTCTTCTTGGAATGTTCTGTACTTTTATGTTCAGTGTATTTTCATTGTATATATCTGACTAGAGAAGCAATGCATGGGCAGAGTTTATCACTAGTGTATACAGGTGTTCACGTACAACTACCTCTGCTAAAATCGTCGACTTCAAATCCCTCTCAGTGCCTAACCATAGTTGTATACTCACTTACCTTCAGTTGCAACATACAGGCTCGCCGGGTTTCCTCAATGCACGATTAATGGGGGTGTAGCTTTTAATATTTTAGTATTTGGTTGTTCCCGAGGCCTAGTGTATTTTCGTCGTTGTGTATAACATGAATCTGAAATGCTGTTATCGTTGTTGTCGTCGTCGTTTTTGGCTTGTCTCGGTTTATAATGAGATTCTTACGCGCATACTTAGAACATAAGAGGTATCAAAAAGATACCAGAATTTTAAACTGTTGTCGCCGATTAAGACAACTATTGTGTTCTCCCTTCTTGAATTGTTTAATGCCGTCTAATTTCCCAATGATTAAAAAAACACAGCAGAAAACGTCGTATTCTGTTTTTGTGTGCAATTAAAGTGTTCTGTAAGCCAGTTTATGTCAAATATGGATAATAGGTATTTGTAATGCTCATTTGGTTAAAATGAAGGGGTTTTATTTTAGACCAATACGTTTGTTAGGTGCAGAGTTTCAAATCTATTGAACATACTTATTACACAAAAAGTCAGACTCCGATGCAAAATCAGTATCATTATTATTAGATCAGCATTAAAATGATTTTCTATAAATAAGTAATTGTTTTAAACTGAAAATTACTCGACCGCAACGCAATCAATTGTAGCCAAAGCTGTGTTTAGTTAACAGTTTCATCTTGTGTAATGCTGAGTTATCTCTCTTTGTCAGTTTCTTTCCACTGTTCCATAATATACTGTTTCATAGAGAGATATGTAAAGAGGTAAGATTATAAGAAGACGTTGTTTAGCCCATACCAATGACCATTTTCACAGAGAAGTGTCGAACAACCAGCTGTTTGAGGCACTGCCCGATATATTGGACGGTCACTTGTCACTTTTCCTCTTCCTAACAAAATAATCATTCTGTCGTCCCCCGAGATATCTAAGTTTCTCCAGGACACATAATTATAGAGAGCCAAACATCAACACATGAGTTTCTATGTCCAGTGCTGGCAATTATATGTCCGGCAGCGGTGTTTTGGAGGCGATGTTATAGTGCTGTCGCTAATGAGTTCATGCCACACTGGGTAAAGAGATGAACGCGGCGGGTAATTGAAATTCTGCTGTTCTCTCTTACAGTCCAGTATTGACCAGTCCATTTATCACATTGAAAGAGAGAATATGCCAAATTCGTATCTAGTGTTTTCTTCCGGTCAATCAGAAGGGACAACTTCAAGGTTCTTTGACGATTAACGCAAGACAGAACATGTTGGTTTCTAGCTTATTGTGTTATGTTGTTGTATTATGTTACATTGTTGAGAGCCTAATGGCAGTTTAACGATAATCCACCATCTTGAAATCTAGTCAGTCATACTATTGCTGAGGTTGTTGTTGGTAGTGGTGTTGTTGTTTTTGTTGTTAATGATAATTATGAGTAGTGTTATTATGATGATCATCAATCACCATAAGTGTTGTTAGATTATATTAAAACGCTTTATGTTTTTGTTGCTTACGGTTAATGGGCGTTATGTATAACACATAAGCTACATAATGTTAAAGTTTACTGAGCCTGTAAGGCGATTGTTCAATGTTGCCAGTCCCTAAATATACTCAACAACGGACAGCTCAACATACTAGTTAACTTCTCAAGATAGAACCTTCGGTGTTTGTTAGAAGCCCATTAGTGTTATTTCCGCACTTTATACCTGTGTACCAATGGTGTCCTCTTGGTTGTTATGTTCAATTATGCACACAGATTAATCAATATATATATAGAGTTATAAAAGACACAGCTAAACGTCCGTTTTCTATGTTCAGCAGAGAGGTTACTGTGATAATCCATTCCACCACACTAGCTTTGTAACGTTGTTTCTTATTGGCTATCATGGCGTCATTTGCGATTATATAAATAGCGCAAACACGGAAGCAAATATATTTGATTTGCACGTCACGTTGTTTCATGCGTGTACAGTGTGTGTATATTCACGAGTTTCTCTTCTACCAACACGTATCTCAAATAGCTCTGCACTTTCTATATTTCGATTGTAGTGACTTGGTTAGATTATACTCACAATATTTCCAGTGATGGTATATGATTATTACAGGTAAAATAGGTTATTATGTCCCACATGCTGAGTAAATACGGAAGCTGTTTCATTAACGTTACTATATCTAGGTCTAACTGACACATGCAGGATAATCCGACCAATAGTAGAACAGTTTACCAAACTTTAACAGATACTTACATATGATTATTGATGAAACGGCCCACTGTATTGCAAATAAACAAAGCTCTATTAAATGGCTCACTGTATTGCTAATAATCAAAGCTCTATCAAACGGCCCACTGTATTACTAATAAACAAAGCTCTATCGAACGGCCCACTGTATTACTAATAAACAAAGCTCTATCGAACGGCCCAGTGTTTTGCTAATAAACAAAGCTCTATCAAACGGCCCACTGTATTGCTAATAAACAAAGTTCTATCAAACGGCCAACTGTATTGCTAATAAACAAAGCTCTATCAAACGACCCACTGTATTGCTAATAATGAAAGCTCTATCAAACGGTCCACTGTATTACTAATAAAGAAAGCTCTATTAAACGGCCCACTGTATTTCTAATAAAGAAAGCTCTATTAAACGGCATACTGTATTGCTAATAAACAAAGCTCTATAAAACGGCCAAATACGTTTCTTTCAATCTTTAAACTCAATTATATAATGACCATGCAATAAATCAAATGTATGATACTAGTATATTGTTCATTTTTAGACCACAAACAATCTCTTTCTCTTCGCATCATGTCACTTCTGTATGACAAAGCTCCTTTTGTGTCGGAGCTATTTTTTATATTCAATATTTGATCAGAGGTTATCCGATTCTTTTTCGTTGCAGATAAAACTGAATTTTCTAAGGCATGTATTTTAAAGTAAGACAATCACAAAACCTTTAATGTTCATATAAGGATACTTGAAGAAGAAGGAAAAAATACTGTTTTGTAATTAAAGTAAATTAGCGTTATACGTGTTTTACTATTTTACAGGCATACCATCTCCTGATAGTGTGCTACATTATCATTAAGGCTTATATCTCTCTATTAAGAAATTGATAAAAAAAATGTTTTCCCTTTACAGTGCTAGGTAATGATTTGATTCAGTGAGCGTGTATGAGGCGGTAATGATTGTGTTATTGATTTCTACAAGTACTGCTATAACTGCCTAGGTGCCGCTTGTTTCAGTGTACAGGGCCTTCAATCCAGCTCTCGTCTATGGTGGATATCAAAGCCAGGTTCGCCAATTATAATCTTACATTGCAGGGATATATTATTGATGGGGACCTAATCATCATCATCATGATCAAGTGTAAAATACTCGTAGACACTGCAGCCATTTTGGTGACAACTCGCGGTTACCATGGATACAAATGATTTACCAGACGACGTTACTTTGTTGAAATGAGACGTCTGTAATAATACCACACATACCGATAGATTGTTGTTAACAGTTTTAGTGAGATCAAGTGAAAAGTTTGGTTGAGTGATTTAAAGTTTTTTCTTGTGATTGGATATTTAAACATGGCGGACAGTTGCGGAGCGGGATTCGAGCCAACGCTGGTGACGTCACGTTGGAGTCTCGTACAGTTCGCGTTACTGGCGTGCTACACAACGGGGTTTCACGGCATTACAAGCTTCCCGTACTATATACACAAACACTCAGGTAAAGTTTGATTCAAAATGGCCCGTTCTGATAGCGCTTATAAAATTACCTGTTGTCTCATTATGATTAAATGTTGTACACATTTTGGTTTAATGGTTAACGTCAACAACTATAGAAGTAAACATGAGTTGTTATAACTTTCTGCCCAATCCCTTGTGTTTATTACGCTATAAATATGTTTAAATAAAGTAAAACTCGCTAAACTTAAGACACGCTCCGTCCTATTGAACGCAAAATGAATTTCACCACGTTTAACGTTTCTAATCAGCTATTTTGTTCTGAAATCACAAACTAAAACAGCCCTTATATAATTATATCATCTCTATTATTAGTATTAAGTTTGAATATATTGGATACTTTGATAGAAGTTGTGTCATTAGATGTTCTTTGACTAAACATACCTTGACATGT
>ENA-OREC01002297-OREC01002297.1-marine-metagenome-genome-assembly--contig:-NODE-2297-length-10441-cov-12.097260_pt1 | contig 10441 bp, 6 predicted proteins | sample MGYA00248626_ERZ508543 | MGnify/ENA primary metagenome ERZ508543 (study PRJEB26211, sample SAMN05518279) | marine metagenome | isolation source: Puget Sound, Washington, USA | host: Bankia setacea...
TGAAAGTTAGTTTACACATACCGCTATACAACGCAAACCACTGTTTTGTTTTCTTTTTTTAAAGTTTGTTTATATAACTCAGCGACAAATGATTTGTGAACTCGTTTATCAGCCCTTTGAACATATTCGTGATTATAACATACGTCATCTATTCGCCCTGTATGTAACACTTACGTGTGTATACTATGATATGTACATCGTGTATATGTTCTGTTGGTTCGAATACATATATGCTCACATCATTGGAATTGAAAACGAGTTATTGCTTATAAAAGCGAATTGGAGTATATATATACACATGTTATACAGTTTTAACTTTATGTTTCAAAATAATCTACAAACATGTTCCTTTTAAAGAAATATTCTACTAGATTGTTAACCATATGGCAAAGAGCGCCACTGCTGTACCGATTCTCATTGTATGGACATGTAATTATGTGCGGCATATGTGCATCCGATTAAATGATAAAATACACCAACTAAATCTATTTTGAAGTCAATAACGAGTAACGCACCACCAACTACATTATACGGACTATCAACCAGCAAGTCACATCTAAGGGGCGGCGTTGCGCAGTGGGTAGCGTGTCTGACTCGTATCGGTGGATGCCTGTCAGTCGTGAGTTCGAGCCAAATCAAAGGCTCCCGCTGTTTACATAAGCAAAAAGTGCTTGTTTCACAACCGAACTAAAATAAATGAGTATGAACTAAGTCATACAAGAAAGCTTCCTAGACATGAGTTCCAACCCCATCAATGACTCCAGTTGTTTCCTTGCGCAAGAAACGTTATTGATTGCAGAAACGCTTTCGAGTGTGAATTACATAAACAGTTGCTTGTTAAACAATCGAACTAGAATAAAGAAGTTTCCACTAAGTTAAAACATCACTTACATTCCTTAAGTAAAACACTATTAACTATGTTAACGGAACCGATCCCCACAGTGTCGTACAGTATACTATATCAAAACAAATATAACATGCCTCGTAGCAAACAACACACCTAGATAAAAAATATATACATCTTTTCTTAAACACCAAAGTAATTGATATGCCAACCTTTGTTTTGTATTTCATTTACAAGCTTACTGAAAAGTGGTAATTTTGGTGGGAATTGCTCGGTTTCTTGCGTCTTGTCGGTTCACATTATACATTGTTTATATCCATCCATGTTAATAGGCAGTACTTAATCAAAAGATAGTTCAGACCTGTTTAACAGTTTACAAGGATGAAGTGTTAATACTATTATGTTACTTGAATGATTTAAGTTAAATTAAACATAGTCATTATAAAGAAGTAAAGCTGTTGTACGCACTTTAAACTGTATCTTGAAATCAACTATGACGAGAAACAAAAGGTAAGTAATTGAAGCTAACTAAACCGAATGTCAATTTAAAACAGGATACGAGATCAGTTGTTTATTATTATTTGGTTGTTTTAAAATTACAATGACATGGATGTTATACCAACAACTATTGTAATTATAACTTGAGATACAATTTTCAAATATATATATATTTTTAAAGACTTTCGCTCTTGAATTTTTTTAAAACATATTCATCTAACCACACAGTACTTATGAAATTATGCTCTTGTTGAAGATATAGACAACTGAACTCGTCCTATATCCTAATAATCATATACTGAAATCGTCAAAAATAATATTTACAAATGTAACGGGTTAGTCACTTGCCAGCAATTTGAAAGTAGATAAACCGAGGTCGTGTTATCTTTATTACAAATTCAACACAGATTCCTTCATTAGAAGCATTTATCATGACATATGTATGCAAATTCCTTAAAATATTTTTTTGAGAAAATTTATTAATATGGAACGAAAGGGCAAGTTTAAGCTAGTATGCTCTAGTGTTAATATGCTGATGAAATAAAGCTAAGAGTTGTGCCTTTATGTCATGTTACCTATGCGTAAATACCATGAACAAGGCGTTACATGATACATTTACATCCGAATAAGAGATAATAGCAAACTAACCAGAAAATTAACAACAGACGAACACAAATATACCTTTAAAGCTGACACGACTCCGTGGTTCCTACATCGTGCACATTTTGGTGTCCTTGGAAACCGTTCTGGCGTCCTCATGTCTCCATAGTGACCCTGTCGTGAATACCCGTAGTCGAACTCCTCTGTATGCTGGGACTCATCCTTTACTGATGATGACGACGCCGTTGGTGATGATGATGACATTGTGGAAATAAAGGTGTCGATTCCGAATTTCTTTGCCATATCCAAGTGTTGTCAGCTTATCCTTAACACTAATGCTCGTGTGTTAATGTGTATTTATTTGAAATGTTTTTGTATACAATGAACTAATCTGAATTTCTATTCTCTTATTACATAACGTATATATTATTTCCTTGTACGTGTGTATCTCAAGTTTAAGGATAATACTGCGACAGACTGTTAATCAGCAAACGTTGAAGTTATAAACCAACTTAAATATCAAAAATTATTTTCCACTGTGCAATACACAAATTATGTATCCCATAAAAATGATAAGAACCCTATTTTGATCTTTCCATGGTCTTAATAGCTTTTGATTCAAGTATTTTCTTAGAATTCATTGGTTTTCTTTAGCATGGCCAATGAGAGAATCTGTGTCAGGAAATAGGGCGGGACATTGTGTTACCAAGCCACGCCCCCTTGTACGAGATATTTATGAAAACGCCGTAGTAAGGTTCAATAAAACCAATTGCCGTTCTGTGTTGTAGATTGATGGGTCGAATACGAAATAGTGATAACTGTTTCTTTATGATATAGCACTAAGAACTCTTTCTCGTACACCACTCAAGCATCTGCACTTTTACAATGACCAGTAGCTGAAGATTAACACACATACATATGTTTCTTTTTATATAGATAACTATTTTATTTTGGCAAAAACAAACCATCGCTATAAACATACAAGTATATACATATGAAAAAAACATTTAACGTATGGAAAACATGAAAACACGAAAGCAAACATGTCAAAAAACGTTTCTAAAAGCTTGATAAAGAAAAGTTGCAAGATTACGTATTCTTATTTCAGCTTTAGTGTTTATCAATAATTCTAATTTAGTTGTTGTTGGCCAAGTTCTATAGTATGTAGGTATATGTGTATTGAGAAGTTCTATGGATAAGGGACATATTAAAAAATATAGAAGCTTCAATTTCAATGTATATCTATGTATGGTAGAGTGTTTAGTAAAAAGGAGTTGATTATGAGTCAATGAAGAGCTACACAACACTAGCACGGTGTTGGGGTTTACAGCGAGATTAATAGTTAGAGAGCTTGGGTGGGGTTTAATGCATCACAGCAGGCTATATACAGTGTCGCATTTTAGAGATTAGATGCAATAAACTCAATCTACAAATCAATACTTATAATCTTGTATCATAGCGATTTACATCAGGGCAGTCGAGATTTGACTTGACGTTTCTCTTAAAACAAGGCAATTTACTAGAATATTATTTGAATACTTTCCAACCATGCTCAATATATATAGTGTTAGCTTTATGATTTCGAGAATGACGTTGCAGACAAGGCAATGTTCTGCTTCCTTAGGGATTGCCTTCTTTAACTAATTGAGTTGAGGAGAGTGAAAATTATTTAGTTGAACACGTGGGAAGTAAAGGGATGCGTACGCTGATTATTTCTTTGGTTATCTTTGTTTCCAAGTACAAGTTACTGAACAACAAAAGTATTCATTAGCCGATGTTTAATTCAATAATTTGCTCTCTGCATGTTTCGGAAGTTATTTTCTCGAAACAGAATGGTTAATGAAACAACGTGTGTTTGATGGTGACAAAGAACTCAACAAACCTTCACAGTTATACACACATATAGTGGACACATCAAAGTGGGGGCTCCATAACTAACGATGGTGTACAGTTTCAGAAGAGGAAAAGGAAATTGTTGCTTTGATGAAACTTGTTGGTTTCTTTTAACATAGATATAGAGACTCTCGCAGTGTGTTCACCTGCTAGATGACTTATTAACCTGTTTACTTTTAACACTCAAATCAAAATGAATCCCTGATTTCCAGAAGAGTTTGTACTTTAATCAATATCCAGGTCGTATTCTTGCCTTATAATTTATATATTTGCTGTTCCTTCGTACACAATGTGATACTATAAAACAAAACGTTAACGTATACAACGACATTGAATTCACAACCATGCCGTTCTCTTTTATTACAGAGAACCCGTCTAAGATACAACCAGTCTCACAAACATTTCTTGCTGAATGAGAAAATCTTTTGCTGAAAATGTCAGTGCTGAAGATGCTATCCGTCATGAATGAAAAAGCGAACTTATTCAATTAACAATCAATTGTTATATGGCCAATCCCTGCCTGGAAGTTGTGACAAGAGGCTTGTTCTCGAGTGTTATATTATTTCCCATTTATCCACGGTTGCCTATTTGTGTGCGACCATGCGGCAGCAGAGACCGGTCGTCATCGTCGGTATCCACTGGTCCGTGTATGTAACATGGAAATTCTGGGCGAGCTCTAGCGGGAATGAAATGACGCAGAAAATGTAATGGCTGTTATTGGCAACAGATATTACATAGTTACGGAGCGTGCTTGATTAAGAGGTGCTTTGGAAATGATTCCAATTTTACCCAAGAAATTTGTTTTCTCCTATAGCTTGTCTCTTTTATAGAAAGTTAATATCGGAGATGTTTTCAGCGACTCTATGGATACGAGAGAGTCTATGGAACAGTTTGTCTGGAAACGAAAAAAACATGAGATGAAAATTAGGAACATTCCTGAGAACTGGTTTTCATATAAACGAATCTTTCCTACGTTACATAGCTATATTTTGCAGCCAATGTTTGCATATTTCAACTTAAGACTGTAGTGCATAACATAATTATCACAATATATACAGCAAAAGGGTACAACTTAAAAAGAGAAGGAAACTATCTTTTCTATCGTTTGAACTATGTACAACATCTTTAAGCATAACAAAATTGACGTCAATCTTGTCGTCGTTGTGTAGAACTACGGTTTATCGCAAACCGATATAGCTTTCATTATCGTCTACATGTGCCGTGAGTGGTCTTTTCACTCAAATCTAAAGTACATGGTGTGTGAAGTTAACTCGGTACTCGACGGCAATAATCAGCTCAACATTCAGTGCGTTATTGGTGAATACAAAGTTCTGAATGATCAGCCGGACATCCAGTGCGTCATTGAGAAAACGAGCCTTGACGTGCTGAACGAGCCTTGACGTGCTGAACGAGCATTGACGTGCTGAACGAGCCTTGACGTGCTGAATGACTAGCTTGACATTCAGATAACCATTCAGATCAATCAAGTAAAACTATTTTACCATCATGACTTAATTTGAACGACGACCTGAGTTCTTACATGCGATATGGACCTAATGGGTCACGTTGGCAAATCCATGAAGCGCGCTAGCTTTAACAGCCTGGTGAATACTCTTACGGACAGTCGGTCAAATATGAGTCGTTCTTTGTGCTTGCTTGTTACGTTGATGAAGCAACACTTAAACATGTGCACATACAAGGTAGAAACCACGGTGGCACAGCGGTAACATGCGTATGCGCACGAGATAAATAAAAACATACGCATGTCACCTCTGTGTCACCGTACAGAGCTCAACGGACGAATGTAAATATACGGCCTTTTAATTTCAATCATTCTCCAGCACGGTGTACGGTAGCATAAACACCTATTCAAATTTCCGTCTAGTGCAAACTATGTTGTTATGGAATTAAAATGTGTTTCCCAAGTAAGATAACACGTGAAAGGTGTCTAATAAATATATACGCAATAGAGTGAACTCGTCAAGTTGTATTTGCAAGGATTATAAGATATAACGATCGTTCATATAGACGAGGTCACACGTAGACATACGTTAAGCTTACAAATCTAATTCAAATTAAACAAATCAGTTCAAAATATATACAGAGTCGGTTCATTTCTACTGCCAACAGCCCAACATACATTATCGTGTTAGTAATAAACAAACGCTCATAAGTAGCAATATAACTACATGTTTATCTGTTAAAATATTTGTATTTATTTAGAAGAAAAAAAACAACAACATAATTTTACAACACTGTCATTTCACACAAAATATGGCATGTGACAACAAAGGGAATGCTACAGGTGCTAACCATCCAAATAGACCAAACAGTTGTTTAAGCAATACGTATACATACCCTCCATTGTTATTGGTAATCTCGGGTATACTTCGGGCATTCTATTATTGCACATTAAACATTGGATCAACATGGCTTGAAATTAGGCTTTTTGATGGAATAAGCACGTTATAAATACAACCAAAAAAAGATACAGACGAAACTAATAACATGAAACATAAAGAATTACAAACGGATGCTCTAACTACGTACAAGTTTACACACGGAACATACTCCACATAATTGGTTCAGGTAATGGGGTATAAGTCCCATAACTTGACAATGAGTTTATACATTACCACATGTGTGTCTTATAACAACTAAACAGTTAGCATTGCCTTTAGATGTAAACTAATAACCAACGTGTAAATGGTAATGTAATATGTTGGTTATACAATGCGCCATCTACCGAGTAGTTTCTTTACAATACTTTTTGACGTGTACTTGTAATGTCGACATACCACGCTAACAAAGTGTATACAAACATGATAACATTGTATAAAACTAACGACACCCATTTCATTCCCTTTATGAAGTCGACACTAGTAGTTAGTGTTATTGAGGGTGAAATACAAACACTTTCAAACTTCTTAAACTTTTGAAATTACACGACCATTCAGCTTATCTTTGAACAAGGGAGGAAACTCCTACATACCGAAAATCATTGTCCACAAACGTACTGATTTAGTAATATCAAGTCTCCATACTTTTCTCCATGTACAGAAAATGGAATTCTCGTGTAGCAGACGACAAGGTCATCTACGCTGTCAAATATACACGTGTCCGTTTCGAAACCATAGTAACCATCCACCTGAATCACGGGGAACTCTGCCACCTTGATTTCCTTACCGTCGTTATAACTGGAAAGAAACATACCATAACTGTAAGTTACATCGATCAAGATAAGAAGTGTAGTCACATATATACAAGCAGTCAAATGAAAAAACAAACACATATAGATAAATAAATACATACATAAACAAACACATATAAATAAATAAATAAACACACACAAGCAAGCATAAACATAAATAAATTCATTTATAAACACTCAAACATATAAATGAATACACACACTAATAAACAAGCAAAAAAGTACCAGCATACACATAGCTTAACATACAAACACACATTTACACAAGCTAACAAGATGAAACCATTTCTGACGAATACAGAAAACAGAATATAGAACCCAAAAGAACGCATGGGGTGTACTCTCCATATACCATACACGTTTACACAACTTACCCAACCATTAACTGGTAGTTACAATTCTTTACTCGTTTCATTTTGTGTCTGACAATAAACGTTCCTTCTTGTTCTCTCATAAGCAACCCTTTGGCGTCCTTACTGTTAATAGTTTGTATGAGTGTCGGGTCACATGTTCGGTGATTCGCGGCAAGCAGTTTGTCCATAAACACCTCGAATATATCAGTGTTTTCCTCATAAAGTGCAATCTGGATCAGGTCGCTGTTTAAAGAATATTAAATCATTAAATAGGTGGTATTTTAGTCAATAAGGTCAATAAAACCTCTTGCAACATGATATAAATATATAACTCAGATCTTGAACAACATAATGATCACGTTTGTTTAAAATCCTTTTGTTATCGTGGTCTGAACTTTGAGTGATTCAGCGCCCGAAGGGACGAGTTTGGTCTGAACAAAAGATCATTTGCTTTCAAGATCAACATCAAACCCAAGTTTTACTTTGTATGTTTGTTTTGGTAATTCCTACACTGCAATACTCTTATTTCTAACCATATGTTTCCATACCATTAGCACTACAGCCTTTACGTATATCGTCCGCCAAACCTAGATATCAAGCTACAGTCCAATTAATCAGCTCAAATACACACATACCAACATTTGGGGTACCGTTAAAACTTACTCTTTCAGTTTGTTAATGTCATCTTCAAGTCTTTGTACATCTCCAAATCGCCGTGTATGTTCCTTCGATAACTCCTGCATCTCGACCTCTGCACAATGTTGTCTCTTCTTTAACTGCTGAAGATTATTTTGAGTGTCTTCTAATCTCTCTTGTAAAACTTTCAGATTTTCTGCAAAACTAAAAAAGAAGATAGAATTAGAATGATGGAAGTTTTGTCACACAAACATAATATCAGTTCCTTCCAGAAAGACATTCGGATACACGTTGATTTAAAAATGGATAAATGAAGGGTCGGATATTCCTGCAAGCCATTATCTTTGATACCGTAGTGTATATGTTAAATGACTTAACTCTGACAGTGAAATGATTCTCAGTTTTGGTCATTTGTAGCATGCTGTTTAAGAGTGCCGGATTTTCACTTCAGAAGATCCGAGGACTGAACTGTGTTAACTGTGACTACAATACCATAGTGACGTTTTAGAGTCTTCCAAGAAGCCAGCCGATAGACGAAAGGACTTATCTCTCTGCGTGGTCAACATTTTCTCCAACACGGTGAAAGCTTCGATTTGTCGGTCATGTTCCTCCAATTGCTATCAGACAAAACATAGAACAATTTAGCCGTATGAATGATTGTTTTATCAATCACCATGTTATCTTATGTATAAACAGGTTTGTTTAAAATGAAACGGCCTCAAGATAGGTCTGAACCCAGTCTGCTATAAGAACTTCGTGTAAGTATAAGTATATAATGTTTATATTCACACTGAGGAATGAAAGCGATCCAGTTTTATAGAGTTATGAAAGAAGAATATGGTTGGCATCTATTATCAAATAAGAATCAAAACACACCGTTATGATTTCACCTTTAAATAGATATATGGTGGAATTCTACTATCAAGTATAAAGTTGACATGGCTTGTTGCCAAAGGTAAACGCATGTAGATAAGTTCGAATAATGTGTTCATTGCGTGTGCTCGTGTTTACAATTGGCATCAGTTATGTACATTTACAAACTTATAGTTGTTAATCGGAATATGTTTATTTGATAACCTCATTTCTGATACGGGTGAGTCGTATTGTTTTATGAGGTGATGCGGATTGCGTAACCTAATGTACGACACTTCGTCAGAAACTACATGTGGAGGACCTCAGACGGACACCAAAGTTCATCGTTGCGACTGGCCTGACCTTATAACATCGAACGAGAAGAAGAAGAAGAAGAAGAAGAATGTGTTAAGTAAGCTTAGTTTTTTTTCCGAGAGTTACAGGAGTTTTTCGAAAGCTAATGCTTTTTGCGAGAGTATATTTTCATGACAATGATGCCCAATGTGAAATGTGTTTTTTGTAAGCGTTCGACTTTTGTCGCTTCTGCGTGGTCATTCTTTTTTTCATCCCCGCCACAACAGCCAATGACCTCCGACTTCGAAGGATTTTCTATCCCAGATGTTATCCATTACATTTATTTTCTTAATTCTTGAAAAATAGCCAGTATTTCCCTTTTTAATGTTCAGTGTTAAACAAGGGAACTACTGGTACCATTTTATAACGTCTTTGGTATGGCGCGATCCTTGACTGGGGATTGAACCCGGAACCTCCCGCACTCCAAGCCAGCACTCTACCACTAGGTTATCGAGGAGGCGGTGAAAGGGCTGAAATAAATGTCTCATGAGCTGAATTCTAAGTTTTCTTACATGTTCGAGTTTCTCAATTCCGTTAAGAATAAGCTCGAGCTCTTGTTCTCTGTCCTCTATTAGTCTGGACATCTGACGTAATTTTCGCAGTAATTTAACAGGCGATTCCATTGGCGGAGGGATCTGAAATGGACCAACGAAATGCCGTGTTACAGATAAACCATCAGATCATTTATAGTTTAACAAGAGATGTTTGTATAACATAAAGCCCCCTTAAGATTTGTTTGTCACAGATGTTTGAAAAACATGATAAGTCAGTTCAAAATGTATTAAGAAGAAATTCATTTTTGGAAAGTGTTACTTGAACAATCTGAAACAGTTTTGGCACCGGTGACCTTTGACCAAGTGACTCCATAATCAATAGGGTTCCTCTGCTACCCAGGACGGATGTGTGGACAAAGCTTGAGGAAGATAGGTCAATGCGTTCTAGAGTTATTGATGGGAAACGGTTTTGGCACTTTAGACCCCGGTGACCTTGACCTTTGACCCAATGACCCCAAAATCATTAGGATGGCTCTGCTTCCCAGGACAAATGTGTTGACAAAGTTTAGGAAGGTATGTCAAGGCATTCTTGAATTATTGATCGAAAACGAAAAGGTTACATACCGATGGACGGACGGACGGACGGACGGACGGACGGACCGACCGACCGACCGACATGTACAAAGCAATACGTTCTATCTTCTCC
>ENA-OREC01002298-OREC01002298.1-marine-metagenome-genome-assembly--contig:-NODE-2298-length-10437-cov-10.902896_pt1 | contig 10437 bp, 4 predicted proteins | sample MGYA00248626_ERZ508543 | MGnify/ENA primary metagenome ERZ508543 (study PRJEB26211, sample SAMN05518279) | marine metagenome | isolation source: Puget Sound, Washington, USA | host: Bankia setacea...
TAAGTGGGAATTTTAGGGACAATAATTTTCTTATACCTTATGGTATGTAGTCAATTGAATATGTCGGTGAACCATGCTTGTTGAAAAATGCAGAAAGAAAGCTACGTTACCATGTGAAAAGAGAATTACCCAAAACACAAGAATTGTGAACGAATAAATGCTGTCATAACGCATTATGTTATGTTTTTTTAATAACACATGGAACAATTAACTTACATAATCACATGCATTTCTTAATAGTGAAACATTAATATTGTTCTTACACGTTAATTGTATAGTTTACACAAACAATCCTTTTGTCTAATCAATGACTATATTTCTTAGTTACTTTGTACCGTGTATGTAAGTAATCATTATTATAGTCAGTACTAGTTTAAATGAACAATGATCCTAGCTAAAAGAAACAATTGCAATTGCTGTTAACAGACCTATATTACTTGGCATGTACTATGTTAAATCAGATATTCAAAAGTATACAAAATGTGCCAAATCTGGTCTATTAAGCCGATAGTTTAGAAATGTTTGTGGGTAATGGAGTCAATAACTAAGGCACCAACTTTTCCATATACGATACTATTAACTGTGGTGTTAACATTTAACTGTATACCAGCTGGAATTGTTAAATATCATCGCCAGTGCTGACACTCCATGTGCTCAGTGTCATACAGGCGGATAGATTAAATCGTTGTATCTAATAGATGAGTACTTCAACCGTGTCATCACTAACATTGCAACATGTGTATGTGACGGACAGTGCATTCAACCTACTATTGATCTCCCTGTATATAACGATAGTTGATTATACAAGTATCAATCAGGTTTGACATGCCGTTATCCACAAAGCTACAACACAGTATATAAAATATAACAATAATAATAGTACAATACGTTTGAATTAGAAATACAACTGTTAACGTAGGTACATATACGAAATGATCCATCGCTTTTTTAAAGAGTGAGTATTAGATGTTCTTCACGCAAAAAGACATATGTACTATCAATAAATGATTGTACGTGAGTTGTGATATTAAACAGGTGCTTTGAATAATCATAGCTCACATCGTGACGCTTGGTTATATAATGCATGTGTGTACAGTCGCATCGTATTCGCTTAAATATCAAGGAAAGCAGAAGTTGTAAGCATATACAAATTGGAAATAACTGTCGAAAGAGGTTGCTTATGGTGACCTTGACACATGGCCTTATAGCATAGGTCAAGAGCAAACGGTGACCTTAGCCTCTGAGACTATCTCACCATATATAAAAAAAAAAACATTGTCAGATATCACATTGGTCAAAGGTCAAAGCCCCCAGACAGTTGAGTGGTAAAGTAACACGCAGGCCGAGACCGATATCACTTATAGTTGCTTGATATTGAGGCAAATGGTTAAAACAGTACGGCCGTATGCACATCACCAATGCATCTATAAATCAGTTGGAATCAATGTCTCTAAACATGACCTCACAACAACTGTTCCATCGTTCCAGAAAGTTTGGTTAGTGCATAACAGAGTACATATGTACTCATTCACCATTGTCTAGGTAGCATAACGTCTTCTCGTTCAAACGGTCAAATAAAAACTGTGTATTTGGGTTCGAGACTTAATCAAAATTAGTTCGTCAGCCTGAAATAGAAAATGCACCAAAGTTGATGACGTTGCACCTGACCTAATTCTAAAGTAGCATCAATGTGTTAATATACAGTAAGGTTGAAACTCATGATCACTAATGGGGTTCTAAAAAACGGATTCTTTAGCCAAACCAGTACTTCTAGTTAATAGTTTACAAATAATCGAAGCTCACATATATAAGCAGTATGCATAACGTTGCAAGTCGAAAATCTCAATTGAGTGTCGGATAATAGTCGAGTTTTAGTGTTGTCTTTACCTGTAAAAAGAGAGCGAAGCTACTGCGTTTGGTCCGTCCGATTTGGTCACAAACTTACCTCCCTTGTATTAGTAAACTCTAAACATAATCCTTGGATGAAAACACAAAACAGTATTTACTTCCTACAGCAATTTTAATAAAACATTTCCTTGCTGAGATTTATCACTATAAAGTAACGTTACTCAAATATATGGTTGACATATTCGAAAAACAGAAATACAATCAATTGAAATTGCTCGAATAAGTGTTACTCGAATCACCAAGGTAAAGCGTACGCACAAGGGGAACAACCTCTTCGGGCTTGCTATATGTACGCATAATATTTGATTTATCTCCCTTCTTCATATTTTTTTAATTATTCGATCTAGTAATGTCTATAAATAGTTTAAACCGAATATAAACCAAGGCGAGGTTTTCCATGAAATCTGCTTAGTCAGATCCACGTTGTGCAATCCACGGGACGATTTCGCTACGTTAACTATGGGAAAACACCTTTCGTCATATGATCAAGGCATGGGTTGGGAGAATTTGAGTCTGACAGGCACAACGTAACTGGTTTTCACATTTTAACTGTTCAAAATTCGAAATCTGTGGTAAAAACATCATATAAATATCTGTACAATTTGACTAAGAGATAATTGAAAGCGCATAACTGCCTTCGTTCGAGGAAAACTCGGGGTTTCGTTGTTGCCGCGTAAATAGCTTGGATTCGTTCTGTTCAAATCCGACCAATCAGTGATCAATGCCCTGGGAAAAACCTGGTTACGTGTTGCAACATGTCCTGGTTTACCGTATACCATGTGATAATACTGGTTTCCACATTCCTATCTATTAATCCGACACAACCAGACGTGAACAGCTAGCTCCCGTGTTTTATATTGGATTATTAATCCTGTTCGAATATTTGGATAACATGACTCTACCAGAGACTGAAGAAATCAGCATGCCAGAGTTTCAGCAACAAAAGTAAGTTTAATAGATATATATCATGTTACCGTTGCAACTTAGAATATATTATGATACACGTGCTCGGCGCATGGCAACGGTTGGATATAGGTGTATAGGTGTATTGCACAACAGTATGGCGGTTCTCTTAATTGATGTGCAAGGGAGTGACACGAGGATTGGAATACAAAAAGTCATCTAAATGTATTATATCTGTATATTTTATTAAGCGCACTAGCATGCTTACATTGTTAAACTATAGAAAACAGTTTGAGAATATCTTATTATGACCATAAGCCAATGTGTGCACTTAACTTAGTGGTGCTGCTCCTGGACTGTGCTAAACATTAACTAACATTTAAAACGCTTTAAAATTGTTAAGTACTTTCAAACTTACGAATACAACACTGGTTTTAGCAACACTATAACTTTAGCACTAACTTTTAAAATAATACATGAATTCCACAACACGTCACAAATTGTTACTTACTAAAGATACGATTCGAATGATTTGAGAATATTCTGGAGCCTTCTGCAAAATTGAAAATTGACCTGTTTGTTTTATATTTCGTTGAAACCTGTCTTAATTCATTGTTAATTCATTGTTAATTCATTGTTCGTTCTTCTCTTTTACAGGAAAAAGAAGAGTATCGGCGTGTGTTTGTCCAAGGTGTTGTTTAGAGCCAAGGACCATGGCAGACTGGTTTATGGAGTGTTTGAGTGTGCCAGTCAACTATCGAACACACCCGAGAAAACCATGATGTGTATCTTACCGGAAGTAGCCCCTAACCTCATCTCAGTGTCCATACAACATAAACTGATCGAGGCACACTGCTTAGAGAATGGCATACAAGTCATCAAGGTAACATACATTTATTAACATTTTCATCTGGTCAATGTTGTCGATTAAGCAATATTCAACGGTATTCTTCAATAGTTATTTCCGTTAGTTCTAATATAAACGAAAGATCTCTAAGAATTTATGACAAGAGCTAGGTTTAGAGCCAGTTTTGTTTTCGGTTATGGGTAATGGTTCCATTATACTAAGAACTCAGAAGGCAAACTATTGTAAGATGACGCTGTGTACCATTTACCTTAAATCAATGTATGACTATATTCTTTTTCTCCTTATCGTTTCAGATGAACTGTGAGAAGTTAAACCACCTGTTGAATAGTAGTTCTGGTCAGCAGTCCGAGAACAAGCAACCAGTGACTGCACCTAGCCTGGACACATCGTGTGTATTGGTTGAATGGCCTCCCAAAACACATAAAAACAAGCATGAAGATCGGCTTCTGGACCTGATATGGCCTAATCAAGTTGTAGTGTTACCTATTTGATGATCATCCCAACCATTATCTCCATCCAAAAGGTATGTACCTGGGGCTGATGAAACTGTACAAGAATGTTGCGTACACATATTAATAGTTCGCTGTGCTATATCTTGACTCGTGATTTAAAATGTCAAAAACGAGAACTCTGCTTTACTATGTATTATCAAGTACGATGTTCTAGTACTTTGAACTCTGTCCTGTACTACAGTGTGTGATTGAGCGTAATTCGGTTTGAACTAGAACTTTGATACAACGAAGTCATGAGCGTGTATGTATGTGTTTAGGGTGACTTGTGACTTATGTCCTGTTTTTTCTTGTTTCAGGAAAATACCAAAAAAAGGTAAAATCCGAAAAAAAGGGCGACCAAAATAATGAAGCCCCGGGCCCCCGTGTACATAGACCTTTGAGCGCTGCATACTACCCAGATGACGTAACCAGTGACGTCATCTCCAGTACAACTCGGGAGCACCACGAGAAGTTGTACTGTAGTTCTGATGAAACATTACAGTATGCAGCAGTGTTCGGTTTTTACATGTTGGGTCATTGTTCATTGTAATTATGTCATAACCATGTGACATTTTTCATTGAAGACTGTGAAACAGGAGAAATATGTGTGTTAAGGGGAGGAGAGAACAACTTTACTTCCGGGGAGGTAACTCTATAAACTTACACCCGGTCTGTGAGAACGTACAAACAGGAGTGACACTGGATTAAGTGGTTCAAGTGGTGAACAGTTATTATAAGTGTGTAATCCAAGAAGTTGTACATGTGCTGACGTCAGTGAAACAATCGACACTATGGATTACGTGAATAGTTGCTGATGTAGACATTTTCATCTACATATAGTTGGATTTTATTCAATACGTATACATGTATATAACTGCCTTTAATCGTTCCTTGTTTAAGCTTGCTGGGATTTTTACTACACGGTATTCCCATAATTGCGCCGTGTGATGTTGTACTAGATGAGATGTAAGATTTGTATTAACTTCCTTGTTTGTGATTCTTTGTACAAATAAAATATATATATAAAAAACCGTATAGTTGACTCATATTTCTAATTTTAATTGTGTTTCACGATGCTCACGGTATCAGACACTGGAAAAAGTAGTTCCGTGAAGCATTGAATGGACGAGAATGTGTTACAGCTGAGTTTGGAACTTTTAGGCACATGTAACACTTAACTGGTCAATATCTAATTATTTAAAACATAGTGCAATGCATTAAGCACACTACAGCAGTTTAGGAATACACAACGACGTGTTTGTACATTCCCATGGAGCCCTTCTTCCAGATTTGAAGTTGGTCCTGTCCTGAAAAAAGCTCTGTATACGCTTAACAGAGTAGTGCCACGAAAAAGCTACGCACAGCAAAAAGTGATGCAATTGCTTGGAGCTCAACCTTGTTTGTGTATCCAGGCAATCATTTTAAAAAGCGGCTTTAATTAAACAGTCGAGTCATTATGTCGATTTTACGAACGCGGATTATATACAAACCATTAATGTGTGCGTTATGTCAATGTGAAGGTTATCCACCACGCATGCTGTTACATTCAGATCAACACAATTATGAATGAACGATATCAAGTAACACAATGTTAGCAACACTAAGGAATGTCAAGTGTCATCTTATTCTGTTAAACGTCTTCCCTCCTTCCTGTCATGGAAACACACCTTCCAAGTATTGCATCGATGTTACAAGTACATGCATATCTAGACAATAACACAAACTTTAAACTGGTTTTTTGGATCTATAGAAGTAATTATCTTCAAACTACATGTTTAAGCTGATAATTGGTTATTTACTTGACAAGCTAATATGCTGATATGCAGTTACTCAAACAACAATCATTGGATGAAAATAAACATCTAAAATATGCGACCTTGAACTGTTTATATAACGAGTTGTCTCCCTTGAGTTAATGTAATAAGACCGCTGTGAGTTTACAATTTGTTGTGACGTGACTTTACCGGAAAACATGTGGTCGAAGGGAAACCCCCACTTTCCGCGTACTACTTCTACCCAGCACTTAACATACGTGTTCACAATACACGCCAGATAAACACCCTCCGTGTTGGAGTGACATGAAACAACAGAGTCCTAGATATGAACCCTGATTACAGGCGATCTAGGAAGTTTGAATCTAATGTACATGTACTTATCACTGCAAAATAAGATAATTAGCACACGCGCGCGCTCAGCTTCCGGCTGTGTACTCGATCATTGTCAATTAATCACACACACACACTAACATATCCTGGACTGTTCATAGAAACAAACCCTTGACGAAAAACAATAGTCAGAAAACCGATTTCAAAATTTGGACAAATAAGCAAACCTTGAAATACAGACATCCAACCCGAATGATTTATGATTGACTGAGAACATAAATGCATGTTTCCTAATTACGGAGCCTAGTAAAATCAGTACAACTCAAATGCAGTTACACGCTGTACAACTCTTTAACACCAGTCACTGACGGACGAGCTGCTAAAATTAAAATTTAAAAACAATACCAAGAAGCGCATAATATACAAACAACAACTCCTATATCAGAGTGCCCGAGTCGATATATTGTATTTATACATGTATATAGGACCGTAATTTAATACAAAACAATTTGCTTCTAAGTATGAAAGACATAAACACAATCTGTTATCTGTTATTTTGTAAACAGTGTGGTTGTGTGGGGTAACGGTTATTGTTGTTTTGTTGCTTCTGGTGTTTTTTCCCTCAGTGTCTGCAACATGTTATTGTCTTGAAGTTGTATCTACAGTATCTGGTTTTCGCGCTGTTGTAGAAAAAAGCGATGCTAAACATTGAAACAGGAATAGCAAGCAGCGTAAGAACAAAAACACAAGTCTCTTTTGTCTCTGAAACTTATACTAGTAATGGCGTTCATTTTGCGACACTGCACACTGCCTTTAAACTGCATGTGTCGTCTACAGTGTTTAGTCCGCCATTACACTGTTCAGTCCGCCATTACAGTGTTTAGTCCGCCATTAAACTGTTCAGTCCGCCACTACAGTGTTTAGTCCGCCATTACACTGTTCAGTCCGCCATTACAGTGTTTAGTCCGCCATTACACTGTTCAGTCCGCCACTACAGGGTTCAGTCTTCTTCTTCTTCTCGCTACAGGGTTTGGTTAACGTCTGTTCACCTTTGTTACACATGTATTATTAAACAAAACAAACCAAAGTCAATGCACCATAGATCAAGATTACCTATTATGCTACGTTCATTATACAACTTATAGCTAATTTACGTACATGAACCTGTCTAATAACTAGAAACTCGTCTGCTGAAGAAACGAACTGATAATTTAAAGGCCTGTACAGATAATGCACGCACTGGAAGCAATGACGTCATAACACCCGGGCGATCGATGCAAGAGGCACAGCTTGGAGAACTAAATAGACGCAGTGTTGATGTAATAAAAAGTTCGCTAGCTCTTTTATTAAACATCAATCGAGCTTGTACGTGGTTGTATCTTTAAGGGCAATGGGTACATTCGTTCAATTTTATACAGACTGTGATACATTGCCATTAAGCGCTTGCTAACTCACTACAAAATATGAACACATACATGTTTAGACTGCGCTCTCATCATTTTGCATAGTACTGGTGGGTTCCAGGAACGAATTCGAGCGTGATATCACAAATTGAACTTTTAAACAATTGAGAACCTTATGGAAGATTGCTCTAAATGTCAAATATGCCCGGATCGTTTATTATCGTTAACAACACAAAACAAACAAAACACACTTTGTCAATTTATTGCAATTAGCAAATACCATTGACTGTCTTTGAGGGATATGCAATTTTAGAAAAATATGAATTATTTTGAAATAATGATATCTACCTGAAATGACTCATCGTTATTATGTTTGATGTGTTCTCCCTACAATGTAAACTAAAGTTATTTCGAAGCATGTTTTGCTGGATAAATACTTGTTGATACGCTGAGTTGACTTAAGTCATGTTCCAGTCAGTAAATTATGGCTAAAACAAACATCGTCCCACACCCATGTACCCGTGACAATGCCATTTTACTTAGCTACTTATGTTATTACACTCCATATATAGACATACTTACAGATATGGACTCCTATGCAACAACATTAAGTCTTCTTTTAGCTCCGTATATCTATTTATGTACTCACCATTAACAGCTAAGCTTACACAACCTTTTAAAAACTAATACACCCGCTGAGGAATATATTAGCAAATCATAGTTTTAAATACAAATGTAACTACCACCCTCTATGTACTCCCTGTGTGTGTGTGCGCGCGTGTGCGCGCGTGTGTGTGTGTGTGCGTGCGTGTGTACATGCGTGCGTTTGTGTTGTTGTTGTTGTTGTTGCTGTTGTTGTTGCTGCTACTGCTGTTGTTGCTGCTGCTGCTGTTGTTGTTGTTGCTGCTGCTGCTGCTGTTGTTGTTGTTGCTGCTGCTGCTGCTGCTGCTGTTGTTGTTGTTGTTGTTGCTGCATTTGACTGGAGAGTTTCATGTGGTGTTCATTATCTAAAGGTAACACTCGGTAGTACAAGATCAGTTAGGGTAGAACCGGTATATATGGGGATTTATATAAGGTGACGCAGTTCATATTCATATTGGTTGGTCAAACTTGAGAGTATGACCGGATCGAGTTCAATGGTCAGTTAAAGTTTGTCGATCTCACTCCCCAATGTTTACACATACTATACTAAAGGTCATATTTAAATTTCTACATGACCGCTTTGATAATAATGACCGATTGCTAATCACACGTCACAAATGAAATGATAACATCCGAAAATGATGGCTACCTGAGAATGTTAAGTTATCCTTGTGGTTCAGGAAACCGGAAGCTGAATGACCGGTAGATAAAGGGGGCATACGTTAGGGTCTAAAGGCTCTACGTTGATGAAAGTTTAAAGCATTCACCGTTCACGCAGTTGTCAATATACAATAAAACGCTCACTGCATATGCAATTACACAATGTATTTGTAATTAAACGGTGTTGCAAGAGAATGCCAACAAAAACTAACCCGGGTGGATATATTTCTGACTCAAAATTAGTAAGGTAATGACAAATAGTTGAACACCCGATATGTACATTGTCAGGTGCTTTAATCCACCAACGTGTGAGTCAACAGTAAGCATAATGTGTTGACTTACCGCGTGTATTACTCACACCCATTAATTAAAAACGTATGTGAGGTATCGTGATATGTCTGCTATTTGTGGGATCATGTTGTGACACAGAAATAACACGAATATTGAAGGCTGAAGCAGACCACTGAATAATAACACGTACATGTATTACAGTAGTTGAAATTAGTCAATCGTTAAATCTCCATCCGCTATCGTGGGTTCACTTTTAAACCACACGTGAAGGCGGTGTCTCGGGAGTATTCGTTTGTACGTTTGTTTGTTTCAGTTAAATAATCTTGCACATAATCCCCCGGGTAATATACTAGCCATGCCTGTTTACGTTAAGGAATGTAAACTATGTCTGCTATGTATACCCAAAGTTCAACCGTTAATCCAACGCTCGCCTGCTTAGCTATTTGGGATAACTCTTGTAGGTAGTCGTTAAACACAGGTTGCTCTCTAAGACACCACTCAGTTCACTCGTATAGTTCAGCAATGTATAGTACACTTTTCAAATGCATGTACAAAGAGTTATATAAATACCAACGCTGACTTTGTAACAAGTTGATCAAGTGCTATCGATACACCCAGACAATTATGGAATCGTACTTTATTATTCACCTAACATGAACCCCCTGATTTAATAGTAACTTTACAAGGACTGGAAAACGACTCACCCCAAAGTTATAGCAAGTTGTAAACGGTTGCATCCCAGATCGTATGGGAGTCGTAGCACTTGTCCTTAAATAACCCGTGCTGTGGTTAGAAATCTTTGTTATGTAAAATCATCAAAGTAAAAACAAATGCTCTCTCTGTATCAATGAACTGAGAAGACCCGTATAAATTGAGTTTAAATGTCGAGTTAATCCACAACCGCTCCCTGTTCACTGCAATAACAGGCGTTTATACACTATCAGATAAAGCATGCAGCGTGTGTACCCAGCGGAGTTCAATCCCGTACTATCTCAATGAATGGGCTTCGCACCGCAGCATTGTGGGTTAGATTTCCAATTAACTATAACATTCTTTGAATACTAGACTTGTAATGGCGAAACAATGCATGAGTAAAATACGATACTCACAACAGCTTGCAAACAGTACAGAACACATGTAACTTCTGGCAATATGAACATCAAATA
>ENA-OREC01002299-OREC01002299.1-marine-metagenome-genome-assembly--contig:-NODE-2299-length-10433-cov-15.808227_pt1 | contig 10433 bp, 5 predicted proteins | sample MGYA00248626_ERZ508543 | MGnify/ENA primary metagenome ERZ508543 (study PRJEB26211, sample SAMN05518279) | marine metagenome | isolation source: Puget Sound, Washington, USA | host: Bankia setacea...
ATAGAAGTTACGGGTGTATACAATGTACAAGTGTTCTATACTCTGTTGTAATAACATGACAGTCTAATCCACCTTTTTCACAATTCAATACATGTAGTCCGTATAATGAATTCATGATTGTCTGGCCAATGTTTGTATACACTATACACATGTAGCTAACAAGGTAGTTTTTGGAATAGTAGAATCAAAATCTTCATGAATCTTGTTGTCTTCCTAGGATTTTCTCATTGTCAAAGTATACATATTAATTTGCTAAACATTTCCACTATCTGCATGTAAAGAATATTGGGAAAATGTTAGTAGAATAGGTAACATTAGGTTTGAACGATTATCTAGAATAATCTTTTTTATAAAATTGACCTAGTCATGAAAACAACAACAATTTAAAAAAAATAAATAGTGTTTGACTTTGTCAGTTCTGCGTGGTCATTCGTTTTTTCCATCCCTGCCACAACAGCCAATGACCTCCGACTTCGAAGGATTTTCTATCCTAGATTTTATCCATTACATTTATTTTCCTAGCTTAATTCTTGAGAAAGAGCCAGTATTTTCCCTTTTTGAATGTTCAGTGCTAAAGAAGGGCACTACAGGTACCATTTTTATAACGTCTTTGGTATGACGTGGTCCTTGCCTGGGGATTGAACCCGGGACCTCCCGTACTCGAGGCCTGCACTATACCATTAGGCTATCGGGGAGGCACACAACAACAATGACTTTTAAACTATTTGCCTACCTATTAGGGAAAACAACCATAAAAAAGTTGGTTGTGTCTGATTTATGTAGAGGAAGTGATAAGCATGCAACCAAGCGTATTCAATTTGATTTCATGCGATTAAACAGCTTTTTTTGAATGGATGTTTTGGCTTGTTTATTTCAGGCACAGATCTGATCCACCTATCTCCAGATGCTAGCAGTGCAGACCTCTCTCTATTACAATCCAATACAGACCACACTGACACAACGCTTATACACACAAGCCCATCAACTGACACTGGTGACGAGAATGTAGGTGACGTGGAAATTGAATATGATGTGTTTGCTGATGACTTGAAAGAGAGTGAACTCCATGTACTGCCAAATGGTGCACATGGAGTATTAGATAATAGTAAAGATGATCAAGTATTGGAAACTGATGATGTTGAAGATATAACTGACCTATTAGATGGCGGAAAAGAGATGAAAGAGAATGAACAGGACTTCTATGCTGATACAGAAGGTGCAGGGGATTCAGAGAAAGTTGGTCTTCTGTTGGCAAGTGTGGCTAAGAAAATGTGCAATATATCTCACCAACTGTCTGTAGAGGAGGGCAATGGTGATAAAGAAGATGTTGACAGTGATAGTAATGGTTGTGATGAACTTGATCTTCAGACTGGAAATTCAGGGTTAAAAAATAGGACATACAGGGCACTTAACAAAGAGTCACCTTCTATGGGGCGTAGGCTTTTATCAGGTACACAACAAACAGCAGAAGAAGGGTTAGAACAAGCGAATGACATAGAATGTTAGTAAGTAAGTTATGTGAGGAAAAAAAGAGCAGAATGCATGAACTTGCAAAATGTCAAAACTTAATCCAGGGTGATATATTATTATTTTTTTTATTTTATTGAAAATCAGCAATTTTAGGACAAACTATATATAAATTCAGTAATAATGTGTTGATTGTTGATTTGTTACCATTCTTTATTTAATGGGACCAACATGTTTTCCTGGTAGATCCATGAACAATGTTCTGTTGTAGTTATCTCAATTGACACTTTACCAAGCAAACAGGATTTGTTATTTTAAAAGAAGTGATCAAACATTCCTTGCTCATTTATATAGCATTTTGTTCTCTATTCCCCACCGCAATAACAACATATGTCAGGTTAATGGGGATTAATTTCCTTACTTATGTATGATAGGTGACCTATAAGAGTCATAAGGTCATAAGAGTTATTGTTGTCTGTCTTTTCTCTAAGTCTTTCTATCAACTAATCATGGTCATAGATTACAAGGTTAGTGTTTGCTGTTTCCAAGAATCTCTAGTTTTGTTTTTGGGCTTGTATATTTTTTGTCAATTTTGAAGATATTTATATATGTGATATACTAAGCACTAATATTTACTTTCATGTTGTTCTGAATTAACATGTATCAAAATCTCCACAATGCAATTTCTTCTTCATCTTTGTTACCTATCAAACTGTACTTTGTCATGGTTGTTATATGAACAGATCCATTTTAACAAACTCTTGTATCTTAAAATAGTGCTAAATCCAGCCCAAATCAAAGCACTGCAGGCACTGAAGTATTCACTGCTGGTAGAATGCCCAATTTCTGATAGCAGATATTGCAGCCTGCTTTAGTGTTCCCCGATACCATATGTGAGCCAATACAAGGTAACAAGTTGACATGACATGCCTGATGGCAACATGTCAAGCTCGCTGACATGCTAGTTATAGTTTGAGCCACATGCTGGTCTATTTTTGACGTTAGTCCATTGACCTTTCATCAAGACAGTCCATTTAATAGGATGCATAAACATGTACATGTAGTCATCAGGCCCCATGTTCACAAAACTTTTTGTAAGAGGATCAGGCTCAAGATCAGCTGAGACCAGTAAATGGATCACTTGATCTAAACCTGAAAAGTGGTGTTCACGAAACTTATTTGAGTCCGGATCAATTGATCCCACTAAATGGATCAATTTGATCCTGTTAGTTATTGACATAAGCTGCCCTACAATGCATTATGGGAAATTTGTTTACTATCAACAAAATGGCTGCCATTTGTCTCACTTAAACAACATAACGGTCAATATCATAGACTTCAAGATAAACACATAATTTGAGAGTACTTACATACAGTTTTGCTAGGTCCTAAATATGCTTTTACAGATCATTGGTTGAGAAATAAGTCCACATCATCAAAATATGGTATCAACATTGAGAGGGTGATGAAAGCAATGAGGACGAATTTTTAAATTCATAAATTGGTTATTTTGAAACCAATTTCAATGAATAAAATCAATCTGACCCCATTTAATCACTGCTACTTTCCACCAACTGTGATCCACAGGTTGAATGACAATCCAGTTACTTGCTTTGGTCCATTTCTCCAAATAAGGTTTTTGATCTGAACAATCCAAAGACAACACCATCTTCACACAACTCACAGTCTAGTAAATCCCTGATATTCACCAATTCACTAACAAACAACCATGCCATTCCTTTAAATTATCCATGCACTAATAATAAAGTATCCATCAGAAACACAATTTTCAAAACCCAAGCAGATAACACTCGGCCAGTTTTAAATCACCCCACTATGTAAACTCCACTAACCTGGCAGTATGTCAATCAATAAACATCACGCCACTCTCTACACATGTCTAAATATAGCACAGTTTGTAGCTGCTGCATGTAAACTATGAATGAGTCATCAATACACCAAGGTCAATCAATATCTGCACTGTTTAACTTTCCAATTCACACAATGACTTGAAGTGAAAAAGAAAGGACAACCGTTTTTTGGAAGAATTTATGAGGTTGACTGAAAAGATGTTAGATATAGGTGGATACAATTTGATTGTCTGCACTATCTGCTATCAGCAATCTGACATTTTACAAGGAGTGAATACTTCAGTACCTGCAGCGCTTTGATTTCTTATGTAAATTTGCGCATTGATGCTTAATGATTAGTGAACAGCAATCAAGGACACGGACATATTCAAACCAGAACTTTTTTCTCCCCTTGAACTACTTCCATCGTGTATACATACATCAGCTGCATAGCACTACTTGTTGCTGCGTAGTAGACTTTGTTGGGGTGTGAGCATGTTATGGCACAAACGAAACGCACTTCTGAAATACGGCTTACATTGTATTCATCTGCTAACGCATTGAATACAAAAACTTATATCATAGTGTTGTTATTTCATAAATACCAATTCCACGGCACTGTTTTACTAGACCACTTATTAACAACTTAAATTAGCACAGGCATTTAAGGCCAGAATAAAATCTAAATCATAAAATAAATTCCAACATAACGAATTTTGAGATACCTGTACTTAATTTTAACTGCATTGAAAGCTGTCTGTATTTTTTGAAATGACGCACTGTTCTCAAGTTACTAAGATCCAAAATTCTTGTGTAACTTTATTTTTTACATAGGTGCTTTAGTGAAACAGTACCAACGAGGGGATATATATTCTGCAAGTCCTTTTTCTCATCTTTTCCTAAAGGCTATAGGGTTGTCTATAAAAAATGTCACTGTACTGAACTGCACAGCTTATAGAGTATCTGAGCTATCCTGGCCAATTAGCCTAGTTGGTAGAGCATCTTACTAACAAGCAGTGGGTCTCGGGCTCGATTCCCATATTGGCCACATACATGGACTTTTCTCAGAATGTAACATTTTCATTTTTGCAATTTTTACTTCTACATGCCAAAGAAATAATGTTCCAGTGATGCAGCATTCTGTACACCTCTTATACATATTATTTATTGTTGTTATATCATATATTATTCTCATTATTTTAGCTCAAAGCGTATGAATTCCATTTTATATTTATATAAAAATCCGAGTATCAATGCACATATTGTTTTTGTTTGAATGACTATTTTACATGGTTAATGCTTGTTTCTCGTTAGTGAGATAAAAGATATATCCTTTGTCAATTGTAAAGATATGTTTTATGGTTACAATACATTGAAAACATTGTAAGCCATGTGATCTTAAACATAAACACATACACATAGTTAGCCATGTGATCCAAAATATATATTTAAGCATTCTTAATTGTGTGATCTAACATGTATATGTATAAATAGCCATATAATCTAAAACTTTTACACATAGTTAACCATGTGGCTGCACAATGTTTAGCTTTATTATATATACAAGGTCTAGTCTTACATTCAAATGCTTCTCGTTTAGCAGTTTTTATGTGTTCAATAGTTATATTATGTTATTTTGTTATTTTGAAGAATCTTTGCTTACATTTTCTCTCATTTTTGTTTCCTTATCAATGTGTTATTGTCTTTGTTTAAATTTTATTGATATTTGACGTCCTAACTTATGCCATGTCGGAGACTCATGGATGACTTTCTGTTGCATTTATTTCAATAGTAGAATACAAAGTCACTAGTATGCACTTAAACAATGTTAACAAACCAGATATTTTGCATATTTATGCCCCTCTTTCGAAGTAGAGAAGGCATATTGCTTTGCACACGTCCGGCTGTCCATCTGTACTCTTATCGTTTCCGATCAATAACTCGAGAACGCCTTGACCCACCTTCTTCAACTTGGTCCACACATTCATCCTGGGTAGCTGAGGAACCATTTCGATTTTGGGGTCACTGGGTCAAAGGTCAATGTCACAGCATTCAAATGTGCCAAAACTGTTTCCGATTGTTTTAGTAACAATTTCCAAAAATGAATTTCTTCTTCATACATTTGTGCAATTTATTTTGAAGTGACTAATCCAGTTGTACAAAACATCTTTGACAAAAAAAGCACCTTAAGGGAGCATCTCTTGTTTACATTATTTTGAAACAGAATTCATTTAAACTTAACAATGTGCACCAAACATCCCAATAATCAGTGTGAACAAGCCAATATCCATTTCTGAGGGTACTGTCTTATTAATGTGTGAAAGTTGAATATGTGTTTTGATGGTTACAAGTCTATTGTTAGATTTGTTTGCCAACGAGTGAAACATTAATTCTATATTTGGACTGACACCGGTTAATACTTTACAGTGTGTTTTTGGATTGTTGAAATGTTTGGTCTCGGTAAAATGTAAAGGTAAAAGTTTAAAACGATTGTTTTGTTTATTTTGTTTTAGTGTATGGCTCAGTATCATACTATTGTTGTTGTTGTTGTTGTTATATTTTGGTTGTGATGCAAGGGTTGGTTAAATATAGAATACACATTAGATAGATCTACAATAGGTAAATATTTGATTAGTATAAACGAGTATGACATATAATTATATACAAATCTATTTCTAACAAAGAACAACACTATTCAATCTGTCTCACATCTCTTTAGCATACTAATAATTTATATACTATGTTTATAGCAGGGGGGTATTTTGTTTTTGATTATATTTGGTTGCCATACTTTATTCACATGTTGTCTGTTGCTTTAGTTTCAATGCATGTGTTATAGCTGTCATACTATTAAATAAATCTATAGAGAACACAATCCCATGGCTTCTTGTTTTTCAGATGGTTGTTTTTCTGTCTTTCCTTACTGTTCAATAAATAGAATAGGGGAGACAATCATGATACTCCTCCAGTTCCAATATGATAAAGAGTTGTCTGTATAGGACTAAGGTGTTTTCTGTTACAACACGGTAGGTGGCTTAATTTACTCACACAAACGTCTTTTGATCAATTAAACCTTTGGAAGATGCAAACCTGATCCAGCTAAAAGACTAACTTTGGTAAAGTACATATGAAATCATGTGCACGTTATAGACATACGTATTAGCTTGATACTCTCTTTTCTGTCGTTAATCAAAATCATACAAACAAAAACTTACAACGGTTAGTCTTTTTGGTTTCAATTGTGTTTAAGATTTACCTTTTCTTGATATATAAGAGAGTAACGTGTATTCACTGAAAAATGAAACATACCTTGTAAAATGTTAGTGACCGTATAACTTAATATGTCAAAAACAATATGATATTTTACTCGTAAGACAATTGAAATGGCATTACATTTATATCTAGGCACATGTCTGTAAATTCATTTGAGCATTTTTTTCTTGTACGCTTACCGTTTGTTTTGATCTAGCGGATACATGCCAATATGCTACAGAAGAGAAATTTAGTAAAAGTTTTATGAACGCATAGACGACAATGTGTTTGAATGTATATGGTTCAAGGTCAATTTGCACAATCTAGCCATTTTGTTTGAAGCGCCCAACTTCTTTGAACAATGTTGATGAAATAAATGGAGTCTCGTCTGCTATTGTATATCTGCGATCAGAAATCCAGAATTCGTATACTGTGAGAGAGAACACCAAGCGTCAAAATATCAACACGAAAAGCAGTACGTTAATACAGCAGTACTTTATCAACACATCTAGGCGGGAAATGTGTCTTAACAAATGTGTAAGGTTCAAAATGAAGTTCAAAATATTCGTGAAACGACGTAATAGCGTATCAAGTCTGGAATAACTCATGGCGGATCTGTAAATATGTCACGTGTGGGTGTCGTTTTCAAAACAGTTCCTGTAAGTAGTGAACGATCCTGTAAGCGTTCATAAAAATCAAGTTGCAATTTCTACCATAGTGTTATGCTGTCTGGAACTTTTCGTGCAATTATGAAATATCAAAGTAGTGAAATCCGCTTTTTACACACAGCATAAAAGCACTCGAATATTGTGATAAAGAACACATAGTAAATGGCATTTTCTACACTATTTGGTTAAAGTAGTGTTCTGAAAGCACACGTGAGGTCTGTTGGACAACGGTAAATTTGGATATGCAATGCGAGAAGATTCAGTCAGCTATTAGACTGCTCATCTGTGTGTGGTTATAACACAAACAACTGTTAGTATGAATCAACTCTAACATACGATGCCAGATGTAGCAATGCAGGCGCAATACTGAGTGGTAAAGAGTGTTGGTAATATAATAACTGATGTCTGGTCGAACTTTGATTACACCTTAATGTGAGAATGGTGGACAAATTTAACATTTCCGCAAACAGTTATATGTCTCTGCAGTCATTTATCACATCAGCATCTCGTATGCAACCGCAATCTAGAGACGGCTGTACCATCGATTGGAACAAGACAAAATACATTTTAGTACTATGCACAGTTCACTATTTACAAAGGACTTGACATAAACAACTTGATCTTGAATTTATTTCAGACTCCAAACCAGGTCAAATAATAACGATGAAAGAGGTCGGCTGATAAGTCAACAACTGCGAAATAGACGCTTTTGCAATTTTCAGTTAATACGGCCCGTTTTTTGGTGTCTGTATGCTTTTTCAAATACATCAGTGACGCCTGTAAATGCATTAGGCTGCCATTATTTTACGACGGTTCGATGTAAACAAAGCGAATTCTCATGTTCAGGATCGCACTACAATTCGCTGTATAGCCGATTTGACATTATCGGAACCTAGAAAAGTTCTTCATAACTGAAATCCCATTAAACCGTCTTATACACCATTTAAATGTAAGTGGCTGGAAAAATAATTTCCAAGATGGGTTCTGGCGGTCATCTCGGCAACAAAGCTGAATTTGTTCTAGGACCCCATTAGATTACGAATTACCAAAAAATGTTATCGGATTTTTTTGTAGTTTCCGAAAATGTCATCTCGACTACTATGAAAAATAGTTCAAAAGTTCAATTTTCAAGATGGCCGTCCAACGCCATCTTGATTTTGACATGACCTTGTCCTGAAATTGAAAAATTAACATCAGAAATGGATTCTGCATACTTAAAAACCCATAAAAAGACGTCTTATACATCATTCTTAGGTAAGTGGCTGGAAAGTTAATTTTCAAGATGGGTTCTGGCGGCCATCTTAGATTTATGCAGATGTCGAGAGTTGCCTAAAGTTGCCATCTTGGCAACAAAGCTGAATTTGTTCTAGGACCCCATTATATTACGAATCACCAACAACGTTCATAGAAAAGAGAATTTCTGCGTTGATGTATTGAACATATACAAATGTCAAACCGACTAATAAAAGACAAACGTGTAACGATATTACGTACACACAAACCTATGGTCGCTTGCAAATTCTAACATTTAGGTATGCAGTTTAGTTTGTGATCCTGTCACGGGTATTCACCATGGTACGTCCACCATCTCAGAGATCAAGGATATATAATTCAACCTTTCTAACGGGAACGCATCTTACATGATAGCCATACTTTATGGTTAACACATATTGTATCATATTCCTTATAACCATACACACGTTTATTTAATGTCGTGTTATTTTCATTACTAAGAACAGTGTAATGTTTGGATTCCTATTGACTATTGTTAGGTATATTACACAACCATGTAGAAGTACTCCAACTCTCGCTAGTTCAATTATTTCTCTAAGCTATTAAAACGATGCACACGTATCGTAAATTGTTCTTAGGATTGTTAAGCGAACAGTTAAAACACGTCTAGAAGTTTTCCTTCGTATTTTTAACATGTCATACTCCCTCTAGGTAAACAATTCAAGACTGCATACATTATTTATAAAATGCATTATTAGCAAGTACCATTAACGAATAGTGCATGTATGTGTGTTGGGATGGGAACGCGCATTCTTATGGCGAGAAATGGATTACATTTATTCGTCATATATCAAGTTCAAATATATCATCGGTTACATAATGCACACACGTTTGCTGGAGTCGTTTATATAAAGCTGTTTGAAAAAGAACGTGATCTCATAATAGAATCCGTACATGGGTATACTGGGAGAGCAGTGTTTTGTGAGAGTGTGACGAAACATAGCACATGTGAGCATTAACTGGTGGTGGTGAGATTTTCTGGGTGAGATTTTCGGATATAACAGCAGGTGTCTCACCAATATTTACACAGTTCGTCCATCAATACAAGCTCGGTATCGTGACTCTATAGTTCCTGTGTTGATTTCACTGAAGTAATGTCATCTAAAATTACCAGTTTCAAGTCAGATGATACCTTTTGTCGGAATGTTGGTCGTATAATGGAAACAGACATGTCAACACAATATAATCTTTTATATCCCTAGGAACGTAAGTGTGTTATATAATACTTCACAGCTGAACAAACCTGACAGAATGGTAAGGTTCCATTACAAATAGGTCAAGACGGGAGAAAGGGGCACTGGGAAGTTATATAACATGATAAAGTTACAACTTACCATAAGAACGTATTGTGATAAGCGAAGAAGTAGTACGAGTCACACAAGCAGGATGAAATAATGGATACTATTTAAACCATCTTCGGCACTTGTTTGGCCCAGACTTTAAGGTAAACTGTTCAAAGTTTAAAAGTCGCTACAAATGAAACAACTGCCTTGCAATTAACATTCTGTACTAGAATAGCTCTTGAAAATTATAATAACAATGGCCAACATATTAACAATATGTACTAGGATAGCTCTTGAAAATTATAATAACAATGGCCAACATATTAACAATATGTACTAGGATAGATCTTGAAAACTATAATAACAATGGCCAACATATTAACAATATGTACTAGGATAGCTCTTGAAAACTATAATAACAATGGACAACAACTTAACAATATGTACTAGGATAGCTCTTGAAAACTATAATAACATTGACCTACAACTTAACAATATGTACTAGGATAGCTCTTGAAAACTATAATAACAATGGCCAACAACTTAACAATATGTACTAGGATAGCTCTTGAAAACTATAATAACAATGGCCAACAATTTAACAATATGTACTAGGATAG
>ENA-OREC01002300-OREC01002300.1-marine-metagenome-genome-assembly--contig:-NODE-2300-length-10433-cov-13.694573_pt1 | contig 10433 bp, 2 predicted proteins | sample MGYA00248626_ERZ508543 | MGnify/ENA primary metagenome ERZ508543 (study PRJEB26211, sample SAMN05518279) | marine metagenome | isolation source: Puget Sound, Washington, USA | host: Bankia setacea...
ACAGATATTATCATCCAGAGATAGTGGCTGAGGTGATAAAACAATTGGTGGCTGTGATATTAATTCCAATGGACAACCGATATTATCATCCAGAGATAGTGGCTGAGGTGATAAAACAATTGGTGGCTGAGATATTAATTCCAATGGACAACAGATATTATCATCCAGAGATAGTGGCTGAGGTGATAAAACAATTGGTGGCTGTGATATTAATTCCAATGGACAACATGTATTATCATCCAGAGATAGTGGCTGAGGTGATAAAACAATTGGTGGCTGAGCTATTAATTCCAATGGACAACAGATATTATCATCCAGAGATAGTGGCTGAGGTGATAAAACAATTGGTGGCTGAGAAAATTATTTCCATTCAGTGACTAAGTTAACTACAAAGAATAAGTTGCTGAAATTATTCATTCAAACCAATGTCTGAATATTATAATCAGGAGAAATTAGTTACTAACATTGGTGGCTGACTGATCAATTACTTATGGCATATCGGTAAAACAAAAATGATTAATATTTTAGTTTCTTACTCATCTAGTCTAGCTAAATTAAAGGCCACTTGAAGAGCCATTGGAAATGTAGAAAGATATGTGGCCAAAATCTAAGTACAGTAATCGAGCTCAAGAATTTCACCAGTACTCAAGTATCTTATGTTAGTTTTGTCTTTGAAAACTAATTGACACAGAAGAGAATTTTAGAACCAGCAGTATATAAAGAAAACACTTGTTAATTTTAAAATGGCACATTTGTTCAGCAAATTCAATTAGTACTCGGAATACATGTTAAATCTATAGTTTAATACCCAACTAATTATTCCTCTATGGCTTTATACCTAATAACCTATACACCTAGTTGTAGAGTACAATTGAGGTAAGAATTGTATTTTGGATAACTTAAACAAGAAAGGCAAAGTACTAATGTACCAAATGTTGAACCCATATCTTTCGTATGCATTTTGCAACTTGTATCATAGCAACAATATACACACCTAAGGAAAGTCAATCTGTATAGAATTATATAAATTGTTGTTATATGATACACATTTTGTTCAGTGCTTTTTAATTTTAATTTTAATTTTGATTCAAATTTAAAACAACTGAAGATCATTCAATAATTCAGAGGCAGCATAAATTTTAATTGACTAAATCACATTTTCAGGTTACAAAGATGATTGCATTTATTCAACTTATAATCGCTGCTCTTTGTATCATCTATGGCTCCTAAGTAGAAAAATAGCATTAGTTTAAAGATATGAATTCAAAATATGGTTCAAATCATGAAAACGTTGCAAGGGTATAAAACAAAACACAAAGCGCAAAATAAAGCTAAACTAACGAAATAAATATAACATCATAGCACACAAAAATGTATTGGTTTCTGTGCGTCAAAACAAATAATTATCACAATAACATAAATATATGCGAAAACTAAAAAAAAACATATAAAATCCCAGCATTTCAAAAGTGGAAGCATTTTTTTCTTTTAAAAGCTAATTTTTTCCAATGGATTATTTTATTCCTTTATCTTGTACAAAGCTTTTTGTTTTGGCTTAATCAGAATGAAACAAAAATACACATTTTACACACACTGCTGTAGAACAAAAAATAATAACAGTACATGTAATACCATGTTTTTTGTCTGTTTTACAAATAAAGGGGAACAACTGCCATGAAATATTTTAGCAGTATTGTCATTACCTCCCTTAAAATATTTTTCGCAGTCTAAAATGTGGTATTCTTTTCACTTCCCTTTCTATAGTAGAAACATCTTTTTTGTAATTTTGAAAATTTGAGAACATGTTTTTTTAACTGGATGGCCATTTGTAACGAAATCATTTTCCATCCCATAAAGCTGGTGACCCATTCTCTTTAAACAGGTCTGACTGAAAATCAAAATTGGGATCAAAGTAAAATGAGGTACTCCTTGCTTAAATAGGATTTCTAATGTATACTACACAAGTTTGCCATTTCAATATTAATATGAAGGTATTTACCAAATTAATTAAGAACACAAAACCTAAATACCTCTACCATTATTACTAGACATTGTGTTTTTAGATAATATTTTAACCACATTATAACAAATAAGCCATAATCCTGATCGTTATTAACAGCTCTCAGTTTTAAGTAAATCCAATTAGGATCTCCAGTAAATCTTTTTTCAGATCAATGCAACATTTTAAGTAGAAGTAATGATAAAAATGAAAGAAAAAAAGAAGAATTGAACATGAAAAAAAATCAAAACAAGTCAGTAACACAATCATTATTAACAAGTAAAGTAATAAATAATAAATAAATAACTTAATAAAAAGCTAAAAATACTGTAATCAGATCATTCCTTGATTTAAATACTTTGTGCCACTTCTCTTAAAAACAATCAAAGCTAAGTAAGTATCGGTAGTTGTTTAAAAATCAAAACTTAAGTACAAAAAGCGTTTTATTTATAAGCTATAATCAAAATAAATTGAGCAAAAGAATGAAAACGAAAGCTGAATCAGTCAGATTAAAACAACAAAACAGAGTTCTTTGGTGTAGTCTGGATTTTGTTTGAACTCATGCTCTGAACATGTTTGCTACATTATTCAGGAAACCAAAGTACAAAAGCTAAACAAAAATCTTTAAAACAAAAACCAAACTTTGAAACTTTTGTTAAGCCATGTATAAATACATTTCAAGCTTTATAATTATTTATTTTTACTATAACAATAATGTAAGCATCTGCCATATGAGTTGCAAAACATATTTAGCAAGGTTTATTAACAAATTGCGAGCGTTGTAACATTGAGTAATGAAGAAAAGAAATCTTTAAAGTTAAAACATGTTTTGACAAAGCCTACTCATTGCAATAAAGTTTCAAATAAAACATGAAACTATCCACTGGCAAAAGCCTGTGAGTCGAATTGCTTTTGCAATAATGTACAGAAAGTTAATCCATAACAACTGTAGTTAAATTGGAAACCGCAACAATCTATGCTTGCAATAACCTTTAATCATAACAGATGCCTTTGCAATAGATTTAAACATTTTTAATCAACTGGTGTAGCAATATTGTTACAGCCCATACTGCATTGCATTGACAAAAATGTTGATAATCACATCAGAACAATTTCAACAGCCATTGCAATAAATATGTCAAAATCATTTGTATACTGCAACTTTTATTATTGCAATATTGTTAAAATGTATATCAACTTTTGCAACAACTGCTTTTTTGCAATAAGAGTTAAAACAGCTATTGCAATAAAAGATCAGATAACTTTAAAACATTGGAGTGGCTTATATATTGCATTAACATAACTACAAAGTTGCATGAAGTGAGACAATAAATCAAAGCACTGGGTTCAAATAGTGGGATTATAAATTGAAAGGTCAGCAAAAATAAAAATACTGTTTAAGATTACTAAACAAAACATTATGAAGATAAAACATCAACAATTGATCATTCATACAGCATAAACCACTGGCTAATGACAACTAATATACATAAAGCATTCATAGCACTGGAGTATGGATGCACTATTATTAGTTTCAAGAGTTGTATCAGAAACGCCAGATTACCATGTTTCAATATACAAACTTGCTGAATAATTCCTTACTTATGATTATCTAAATAGTTAAGCCTTAAGTAAATGTAGACAGTTTCAAATTTGCTGATTCAATTGTTTGTTCTGTGGCTAACTTTACATTATAAATCAAAATATCAATTATGGCTATTTCACCATTTCAATCATAAGAGCTTTTCAGAGAGATCAAATCAAACCATCAAGTTTTTCAACAATTTTTTCAGCCAATGATAATAATTGCAAGTACTATTTACCTACAGTTTGATCACCTTTGGAAGAATTAATTTCTCTGAACTTTCCACAACTTACAAATGGATGAACAAACATACATGTAACTTAATGAGACTGCCATACGAATGATAACAGAGACAAAACTGTACATGATTGAGTATATATATAGTAACGGCTCCGAGAGGGGTTGCGCCCTTTGACCCCTTAAATCCCCGCCTGGGTCAACAAGCCCACACAAAAGCTACCCGCATTAAGAAAGTGTTTATATTCATCAGACATAAAATAATAATAACACAAAAGTACGAAATAATAAAACTGAAGTATCACAATCAAGTAAAAATGTCAATATCATTTTGAACAGCCTGTGACCAATGCTCCACACGCTCGTATTCTTTTTGTTTTTGAAAAATAAAAACACGGTTTGAAAAAGGACAGAGAATAAATAACTAGCTAATGCTATTGGAAGGGTTAATAAAGTCAACAGTTTGAAAAAAACACAATTATTTCTCATGTTTTTTTGTCGTCCCCGATAATTCACACTTTCATGTTTCATCATCCAGGTTATTAAATTTGTCGTCTGCTGTATTGGTGTTATTATCGTCTGCTTTTAAATCTGTGTCTTTTTTTGTATATGACACTTCCTGTGGTGCGTCTGATTGGGTAATTGTTGAGGGCGTGGTCTGAGACTCTACTGGTTCTATGTATTCAGGGTGTGTCGTTGCCAAGGGAACGCGGGATGTGGGCGAGGCATGTGGAGATTCAGACTCTTCTTTGATTGGTTCCATCTCTGGCTTACTCTCTTGGCACACAGATTCCTGTAGGTGAAGATTGATTAAATCAATATATCAAACACAATTTCTTGCATAAACAACTATTATAAAAACAATTTTCATATTTTGTTTAATTCATAGGTCAAAGTCTTCAGACAGAGTGTTGTTGCTCTTCGCAAGAGAGGCGTTGTATGCAAATATTTCAATCTATTGATAAATATTTTATTTTACAAATTCTCCATACCTTTTGTGAATATTTATAATGCCTATACAGATGCTGTCACCAGTGCTACAGTGTTTCTAGACTCTTATTATTTTGTTGAAGCAGTTGAGATAAATTTGAGAACTTCCACAGTGATGTCAGTTTGAGAATTGCATAGAATCAAAGATGTCCGTTTTACCTGTTGGATAGACTCTAGTTTCTCTGTGAGTGTCTTGTGTTGTTCCTCCTCCTTTATCTTGGCCATCCACATGGTATGATTGTCCTTCAAGTTCTTAGTTAATATACAGTTGATCTTACGGGTCTTCTTCATCAATTTGTTCATCATAGGTCCTGCAAAAAAACACCATTGATTTAACTATACAGACAAACAAACATGTAAGGTCAAAGTAAAAATGTTACAAGTTAATAAAGAAGCAGATATGAACTAGCTTGGACTCAACAGACAGAAAACTGCATATTGCCCGAAAATACATGTTTTTTTTGTTATATTTACTTTTATTTGACACGTGAGAGGGACAGATAGAAAAGACATTGTAAACATTCATCTTCTTATATCACCTTGAATGCAAAATATATGGAGGGAAAATTACTCCTGCTATAACTGTAGACTGTGTAATTACTATTAACTATCAGGTAATAATGGTTGTTGATTTATTCAGGCATCCCTTCAAATGTCACTGAAAGTCTTGTGCAATGGAAAATTATCATTGAATACGATCAAATCTATTTGTATGTGTGTGTTAAATGATCACAACAACAAACATGCCACCACTATAGCGATGACAATAAAACATGCATGCTAAAAGGGTAGTTGTAGATGTAGCAAAGATGTTTTACCTGCATCCGAGTCAGTTTCAGCCTCATCCTCTGTGTCCTTCATAGACATCTCACCTCGATCTGTGTCAGACTCTACTGTAAGAAAACAACAACCATAAAGATTCACAGGTTTTTTAACACGGGTGACATTGGACAATTTAAAGATTATGAGTTAAGCTATGAAGGCTACTTAATATTAAGTCCTGTCCACTATTTATTAAGACCACTCATTTGGGGAACCAACAACTGAATACTTTATAACTCAGTGCATCTTGCTAGTGCATCTTGCTATTAAGACCAATTCACTTTTAAGGCCACTTTTTATGAGTCGTGAGGATGGTCTTGTTTCCATGCTCTGACTAGAATGCAGACCTTTCTTACAGTACTTAAAACATTTAACACTTTTCAGACCCCTCAAAGTATTTAATTAACAGTGTTTTGTGTCTTGGTAGTTGTGTATAACTTGGAAACAAAAAAAGAAAGAAGAACGTGTTTCTACCCAATTGACTTTTTTTATCTCAGATTTTATACAATTTAACGAGTCCAAACACGGTTATCTCCCTTACCCTCATCATTTGAGTCTTCCTCGACCCAGGTGCCAGGTAAGAGTCCAGCGGTTACTAACGTGTTACACAGTGGCGCCACCAGGTGATTGATGAACGTCTCCTGTAACTTGGCCAGCTGTGGAATTCTACGATCCATGTAGGGAGAGATTGGCATACCCAGGCTAGCCTCCTCATCACCCTGGAGACGGAGATAACAGCAATATTAGTGACAGAGAGAAGAGAGAATTTTAATGCATTTCATTTGGATAGAAAAAAATATAATACAAAGATATGTTTTAGTATGTCAATATCAATTATGTCATGCACATCTATGCATCATAAGAATCAGGCAAAGCAAGCCTCATTTAGATGACTTGAAGACTGTAAGAGCTAGGGCACAACATTTCACCAACAGACCAAACGTCAGACCAAACGTCAGACCAACCGAACAGACAGTCATCTGACTTCTGTATACACCCTAAATTTCATTAGTTTGGAGTATAATAAAGGAGAATTACAATACATTTAAGCCTACTAGGGCAGAACATTCTTGTTGAGAGATAACATGTTTCAAAGATATTTTCCAGTAGAATAATGTCTAACATAATGATTCAAAACTAGGCTAAATGGAATAGATGAAATTCATAACTTGCTCAAATGTTGTTTACCTACAGAACATACAGAACACATACATCTATTACATAACTCACACAATCACTTACTTACAAAGAAAAGAAATCCTATTCCAATAAATTTCAAAGTGAGAATGAATGTCTGTTTGTACCACACTGGAATTGGGAAAATCCAACATATAGCGAGATCGAGTTATGTCTAAGGGAAGCAACTCTTCTATGGACTCTTACACATGTACCGTTACCATTACTTCCCTTCCTCTGGTAATGTGTATTGAAATTCTTAGATGCCCTTAATTTTGTCAACATCAAAAGGGCCATATCACTTAATTATTTGATAGAGCACAATAAATGATATCCTTAGATATTAAACAATTAATTGAACTGTTTTACCTGCACTATCTGAGTCAGATGATTTAAAACCTCAGAGCTTAAAATCCTAAAGCAAAAAATTCATACATGAAAGAAGCAAGGTATGTAAATAAAACAAGTACAGCTCCCAACAAACAGAGGAAAAAAGTGATATATAAATGCACACGCTTCTTAAAACAATTAAAGTAACTACTAAATGCTTCCAATTAATCAGGCATCAATTATGAATTACTCATGCTGGTTTAATATGTTGCAGATTTGTAATGTATTCCATAACCTTACCCACTGCTGACTAAGCGAAAATTGATTTGATGCAGATTTCAATAAACAATAGATCTTACATATTGCACACTGCGCGCTTACATCTTAGAGGAAACATGATGTGCAAAGTGTTAATGAGCTTAATAAGCGCTCTCAAACGTAACTATGTGGATTGTAAAACATTACTAAAAACAAAAAATGTATCAAAATAAATGGTTTTATAAAAATATGCTAGAAAGAGATGGAAACATGTACCGTAAAAATGTTTATGCCTTACGTCACAGTTGCATGTAGAACTATTTTTCATACCTGTATATCTGATCTTGGCTAATCAAATTTTCGTTTTACAATGTATAATGAAGGAAAAACACATTAACCTTTAGCTTATGATACTAAAAACATGGAACCTTTGATTTGGAAGTACTTTGTTGGTTCACTTACACTTAACTAGTATTCATATAAAGCAATTTCTATTGGTTATACCCCCATTCTGTTGATTTTGAAAAAAATATGGTGAGTTTACACAAACAGTTTGTCAATCTTTGTTATTGTGTTAATATAATTACTCACTATTAATTTAAATTGGCGAAACAGTGTAGTTACGAGTAAAAGCGACAACGAAAATCTTTGGAAATATACCTCATTTACAGTATTTCATATTCAATTTTTACGTAAAATGCACTTGATGACCCAATTACCTTTTTGACCTTACACACTCCTGCCCCATTAACTCTCATGCAACATAAACACCAGCTGACATTACACTCCTCTCCTATCTCCATGATTGATTGCACAGTAATGAAACATTCCCCCATTAGGTGATTGAAAACTTTTTGACATATTTTACTAGTATCCCAAAATTCACACACTTGTAGCTCACTCTTTCACACTTCCAACACACTCTCTGACCTTCCTATTGCTGTGGAGTTCAGGCATCTAGCTGCAGTGCGTATTTACTTTACAATGATAATACATCAAAATATGAAAGCCTAGGCGTGTTTATCAGAATTGTCCTTGATGGCAAAATAACACATGCTCTGTAAATAAAAGTTGTAGAAAAATATTCCATAGGGAAAACTGTTACAAATCGTGACCAATTTTTCAAGTAATGATATTGGGTACAAACAAACATGCTTTTTGAATGAGGGGGGAAACGTTGTGTGTGACCAGATCCAGCTGTGACCTATTTTCAACTAGAGCTATCACTGATTGTGGGAAGTATACTCCTTATCCCTACTTTGCCATAAGAAATAAGGATAGATAGATCTAGAAGAATTTCGAAAAAGGGGCATAACTCTGAAACCTTTGGATGGGTCTCACACAATTTATGTCATACATGTTTTAGGGATCTATGTGTAACACATTTCATTTAAATGACTTGAAAACTGTGGTAGGAGTTTGAGACACATTATTTTACTGACCGTCTGATGATTTTAAGGTATTTAAAATTGTCAATTTGCAATAGGAGCTCACAATACTTTACAGCCAATTTCAACTATAAAAACTTTAAACACTTCCTCAATTGTTGTCCTAAAAAATCAAATCAAACATGACATGACCGTATTCCAAATATCTGTGACTCAAGATCGAGACCTAATTAATTAATAATTAACAAAAACATTCTTAAATCAATCAAAGTACATGTACGTTATCAATATAATATGAACTTTCTTTCCGGTATCCTTGAGAAACAAAAACAATAATTAACTTCCCAAAATTCCAAAAGCTCAGTAACCTCAATTTGATTCTATGCTTACTTAAATCAGGTCTACCCAATTATTGACAATATCCCATACAATAGATAATTATTGCTAACAGATGGGTGGTACTGGTTAGTGAGCATACACGGTTTGAACCAACTAAAGTACATTTATGAGATAAGATCATTTTTTTAAGAATCTATGTATGTGAGTTATAAACAGGTAATTATTTTGAAATATAACAGAAATGTGTAACTCTTGAAATAGAAGTCTCACAAATAAAATATTTGTATTTATTCTTGAAGTTCTACGGGTTAGCTCGTTTGCTGTGTGACCAAGTTTTGTCAAGATTGTGGTTGCTGGAGTGTTAAGAAATAAAATTAAGGACAGCAAACAGACGCCAGACATCTAAGAATCTGTTTCCAGTTAAAACATGTAACTGATTGTGAAGAGTACACCCCCTAACACAGCTTAGTCACAGCAAATAAGGATATATGGATAAATAAGAATTTTGAAAAAGGGGCATAACTCTGAACCCTTTGGCCAGATCTCGGAACAATTTTGACATGCACATAATTCTACACATCATTGATTCACGAATAGCAAGTTTCACAAACAGACTGACCATCACGCTTGACCGCTTGACCACCTGATCATCTGATGACTCCAGTAATTTATTAAGTTTGGGGTATAACATTCCCAATTATGGTTTTTTCTGGAGCAGGCAAGATAACAGAGCTTACCTCAACTACAGTGTACCAATGATCCACAGACTATTACTTACCTGTTCATAAAACTCCTCCGATATTCTATCAGTCCATGAAGTGTGTAGATCTTTTGTTTTCGCTGGCCCATTGATGTCGGCTAACTTGATGACCATTTGGGCCACAAGTAATCGGTCAGTCTCTGATGTCCAGTCTATACCAACAGCATGGTCATCATTTACCTGAAATTATAATTTAAATAGGTATAAACAGAAACCGAATGTAATAGTCTAGTTATTGTGGGGGGGGTAATTATGGTCTAAATCTTTACTCAATAGCACAAAGAACCCTGTGGCTGTCACCTCTCATTTAGTGTTCGTGGGTGTACACAATTGTTTAACAGTAATTTAGTGTGTTATGGCTGTCAAATGATGAAACATGTTCTGGATACTTGATCTACTACTGCAGCTATACTAGAAGGATCAACCCCTTGGATGATAAACAGCTATACTAGAAGGATCAACCTCTTGGATTATACACAGCTATACTAGAAGGATCAACCTCTTGGATGATACACAGCTATACTAGAAGGATCAACCTCTTGGATGATA
>ENA-OREC01002301-OREC01002301.1-marine-metagenome-genome-assembly--contig:-NODE-2301-length-10433-cov-13.443318_pt1 | contig 10433 bp, 4 predicted proteins | sample MGYA00248626_ERZ508543 | MGnify/ENA primary metagenome ERZ508543 (study PRJEB26211, sample SAMN05518279) | marine metagenome | isolation source: Puget Sound, Washington, USA | host: Bankia setacea...
TTTTATAACGTCTTTGGTATGACGCGGTCCTTGACTGGGGATTGAACCCGGGACCTCCCGCACTCGAAGCAAGCACTATAACACTAGGCTATCGAGGAGGCGGTGGTAACACTAATGAACCATGTAACATGTTACAACTTTTATCTACTGACGAATACTGAGTTTCCGGTGACAGGACCGACCCTAATCTTTTTTTAGGCATAAGGGTAAAAAATAGAAATTGAATCATTTTAATTAATAAATGTGCAAAATAAATAACGATAAACAATGCTCAAAATAGCGTACATACATAACGGGTTTGTCAAGTGGTTCCCACTACGTCATAGCGTTCAGCATAGCTTTTGTGATTGAACTCAGCTTTCAACAGTGACATTTCCTGCGTGTGTTAATTACTAGGTATGGAAACTTACTTATCTAATCATAAACATCCAATATTTATAAGGGCGTATACATCGATAGTGTTAATATCAAAATAATTGCTATAAAGTCATCCTAGTAAATACAAAAGGTGTGCACGCGGTCAACATTTTGTATATAGCATGTAGACACATAGCTCAGAAAAATCCCTGTCAAACTGCTAAACATAAGATTATATTCCTTACAAAAACAATGAATGGAAATTTACTGGGTTGCAGAGTTGACAAGGTCAATTCTTAAAATAGATTTCAGCATCCGTGAAGTTCATGGGAGCTGACTCAATAACATATTTGCGCGTGTTTGTTTGAGCTGTGCCAGTTTATGCTTGGCCAAAAACACACACCAAATATAATTGTTGTCATCAAATCAGCGGGTTGAAAGTTTGATAATTGTCTACAGGTCTCTCACTAGGGGACAACTTGGGTGAAATCGTCGCCTTAAGTTCATAGACATATGAACATATTTAGAAAGAGAAAAGAAAATCATAAAATGAGCAGGAAGGTTTTTATAAACATGCCTCTCAAATGTAAGATGGTATGAGGAAAAAGATCGTAACAAATTATATATTTTCTTCTGCAACAGTGGTCTAACTCTAGCCATACATGCTTATACATAACAGTTGACATTTCATGGCTTTTTCACCCAGGAAATCACAACCGTGGAAATTGTGGATATCGGTCAAAGTCAAGCTGCTATATTTGGCACGTATAACAGCTCTAACTTCCATTATCTATGGAAGGATTTACACTGTTTAAATAGCAACAATTGGGTGATAGGAGAGAAACAGCTTAATATCATGAACTTTCAAATTTGTAATCATCTAGACTGTATCTAAGGTGTGTGAAAGCTGGGCTGCTTGACACTGGACTCTGTTTGTTTACAAATTGCTTGCATTTTGTGTTTTCTAAGTTTTATTATGGTCATGATGATGATGCACTATTGACTTCTGCTGTTCATAAATAAATAAAACTCAACACTATATATGGTTGTAAGTATGCCTAATGCCTCACCTATGTGTAACATCTACGACCGTCCCTATTTTTCACGCCATGTAAGCGGAAACTCGGGTGGGTTTTTTCCTAAACATTCTCAAGAACATAATTTAATGTAATCATACAATCGTACCTGAAACTGTCTCTCTACAAGATCAAACTTGGATCTACTTTTCACAGGAGAGTTGAACATCTCTTCCAATGCTTTCTTGAATTCTTCTTCATCTTGTATATTCATGAGAGACGAAGACCTGAGCTTCATGTAGTTGTTGGAATCATATAGAGGATCTCTCTTGACCGGGGTTAACACCTGACAAGCATATGAAGCACTGGCAGAAAGACCGTTCTCAGCCAGTACATGGTCACAGTTTTCTAGTTTGACAACTGGTACAAGCGAAATAGATTTTCTGTCTGACTTAACTTCACTTGCATCAATAGTTGCAGTCTGGGCATCTCCTTCATTAATGTCAGAATTGAAAGATTCTTGCATTTTTAGATCACTCTTTTCAGCACTTTTGTTCTCTTTTTTCTCTATAACTGAATTATGGTTCACGTTTTCAGATACTACTCCAGCTACACTTGTAGTGGTGTCAAAGCATAATTTCGAGGTGACAGATTTTACAGCTGAGTCTGATGTTGATGGTTTCACAATACCAGCTGACCCTTGAGCTGTATGTGCTGATTCTGAAGGATTCTTTCTTGGGGATCTTCTTGGAGACTCATGCAATAACTTGGCCCTCTTCTTCTGTAAGACAATATCTTCACCATCGGAATCTGATTGTGAACCGTCACTAGCTTTTCCTGATTCAGCTACATGCTGTAAAAATGCATGAAACATATTTTGGTAAGAGTTACCTTTACATTTTGTCATTGCCTCTTTCCCCATTTCAACATCATTTGAGCCTTGCTTTGTTAACCTATCAAGACTATCTTTTTCATCAACTAAATCTTTCTTGTCAGTTTTACTATCTACTGCCTTAAGACTAGAATCACTTGTATGGCCATTTTCTACACATTTCTCCTCATCTTTGATATTGTCTGCTGCTTGTATTTCATCAAACATTTTCTCTGAACTTCTAGCTGCAATACCTCCTCTCATTCCAAGTCTCCTTTTATCCCTGGCTGAGTATGTCTTCAAACCTACACTACCTATTTGTCCTTTCACTTCAAAGTTTTGACCTACACCATTAGCACTTTCTGTCTCTTTCTTTTTGGTATTAATTAATTTGCTAGATTTGCCTCCCCTGAATACAGATCTCCCTCTGCCCCTCCCTCTCCCTCTTGTTTTTGATAATTGTTTCCGACTGTCATCTGTACCCTTACTAACGTCCACAGTGTTATAATTCTCTTCATCTATAGGTATAGAAGACTCTAAACTAGCACTAGGCAGTATCACATTATCTCTTATTTCATCGACCACAAGGGCAGTGTCTGCAATTAAAGGACCATTAGCTGTTATGGGATCTTCTGTTGTTTCTTTATCTTCCAACTTACAAAAGAGATTCACTTTCGCCTTGTCTGCTCTATTATGTATAGCAGATATGTCCACAGTATTGTCCTGGCTGCTATCAGGTTTCACACTTACACCATTTTCACCCAACTCCTGTTTAACTTTTGTAAGATTTAAAAAATTCATAATAAAAGAGCTGACGTGTATTTTTGGTGACATTTTCTTTGGAAGCTGACAGGAGAACTTTTGTACTTCTTTCTCGGCATCCTGTAAGTAACACTGGAGACATCGCAGAAATTCCTGGGCATCATGCTGCATATGTCCATCAAACATAGGGTTCAACTCTCTGCAATAAAATATCAATATAATGGAAATAATACAACAAATTGCTTCCGAAATGAACATTTTAGCGATTTTAAAACTTCTACATGTATTCACTTTCTAACAGAAATTTGCATTTTATCAATATGAAAAGTTTGTTATATTTTCGCAGATGAACTTTGCAAGAAATTCAAATAAAATCCATCTTTACTGTCTACTTTTAACATACTGACTTTAAAATAATGCAATCATTTATGGATTGAGGTTGACAACCGTTTTTTTTAACCCAAGGGACAGAGGGGAATGGACTCATCATCGGTTCTAAACACCCCCCTTTGTCCTTTTTGGGCAAACCTTATCTTCCATCCTTCATCCATGTAAGATTCTATTTCGTTCCTAAATCATTCAAAGTACATAAGCTTAATAAAAGAACATCGAAACTGTAGGTAATTAGAGACACCTCAATACTTGGATAAAACATTGCCAGCTTTCTGTTACTGAAACCAGTCTAAAAAAAGATGCGGATACTTCAGCCATAACTGGTAAAAACTGAGTTAAGTCAGTGACTGTCACTAAAAACATTTCACAATAAGCAAGGTACAAAACAACTTCTCAGACCCTTAAAAGTTCACTGTCTTTTGCATTATGTAAAATGGCCTGTAATACTTATCCAACACTCTGAGGCTAGACACAAAAATCTAACCGTTTTCACGTGACTAGAGTTTTGTGTTTTTATCGTGGCTAAGAACATAAAAATTCTACCCTTTTTCGTGTTTTGTTTGTCTTACCGTACAGACATAAGTAGTCTACTTGGTCGTACAGCCATAGACATGACATCATCTGAAGCTACCTCTTCATATTTGTCCTCTAGCGTGGCCTGATCTCGGAATACCTGTCACATATATACAAACATACAGCTGCAGTCTAAAGGTCAAACCCACTGTTATTCATTAAGCTGTTTAACTTGTTCAAGAATATAAAGGCCATACAAATAAAATTAATGTTGCAAGATAATGTAAAATTGATGTTCTGCTACAAAGTTACAGATAAGTTTTTAAATTTATTTATGCATTCAATGTCCTTTTAGACGGATGGACACGCTTCTGCTTCCTCAAAATAAATGTCTTAGGTCTCAAATTTAAGCACAATGTGAGTGGAAAGTACAGTTGCCTGTTGATTTTCTTGCAAGTTGCAAAATATTGTTAATGAAAGGTTTAGCACAGCATAACATTTTGAAACCATCAAAAGTATTTGGTTTTGTCGATTTGTAACTTGACATTTAAGTCAATCTTCCATATGGCCCTCAATTTATTTTAGTTTGATTGTGAAATCACGCTCGAATCCGTTCCTGGAACCAACCAGTACTAAGTATTAAGGGTAAAGTTTCTTGCTCAAGGAAACAACGGGGGTAGTTGATGGGGCTCGAACCTGCAACCTTCACATAACCTACTGATTCAGGTTCTTTTTCAATTAGCAAACACAAGTTGAGCATGTGCCACAGAAAATGTAACTCTTTATTTACCAAAGATAATTTTCACATGAGCAAATAATTGCAAGTTCATATATTGATTGATTTGAAGGGTGAATTCTTTAAGACTTACCCTGTACATATTTTTCACAACTTTCCAACACTTTTTATTATTTTCTTCTTCAAAACTGGCAGTTTCATCCTAAAAAACAAGAACATCACCCTTATTCCATTGCCTTTATTTGTTGGCGACTTAATATAGGTCAAATTTAAGTTCAGTAAGAGTACATGTAAAAGTGCTGGTCACATTGATCAGTTAAGGGGTATTTAAAAATTAATGAAAAGGAAAATCTAATTAACAAGTTCACTTAAAGACCAATTAAAATGTTGGTAAAAGGCTACTAGATACCTCACTACTTGATTTATTTCTTTTCTTAATTTTTTCTGATGCAATGATGTCTTCATTAAGCCAGGCTAGATTGTTGAGGAAGTCTGGAGTATATCTTAGTACCTGCATCACACTGTTCAAGAAACATGTGTTACCTGAAATCAGACAATCATTGATTACACACAGGTCCATTTATAAAAAAAACTAGAGTTTAATTTTGATAAAGGCGATTTCTATTATTTATTTTTTTCAATAGATTTGTTTTATATTTACATATATTGCAGAAATGTTAATGCTGAATTCAACTAGCTAATAAAAACAGTAGATCACTGCGCTTGTTTTTCCCCCCGAAAAATGAGGTTGAATACAGGTGAATACTGAACCATGAATGGGAGATAGCTGGTGTGCTATTGTGAACAGACTGCAACAAATGTTCGACTCAAGTAGTGCCAGAATACTAAGTGTATAAGGAAAGCAGTGAAAACAGTGACTTGTTAAAAAAGACATGTCAAATAATAAATCAAATAAATGAATGAAAGTGAGCTCTTTGATGTCTTGATGCCTCCCTGCCACATCAATCTGACAGTCATTTATTTTACGGCAAGTACTGTATAGCATACATGTGATACTGTTGATCGGTTGACAAATCTACCCAGTTTCAATGCCATTTGCCAGTCTACCTACTCGTTAGTCGATTATACCTGGTTCGTAAATATCAGAGTATAATTCTTCCCATTGATATGTTTATTGCTTTTTGGAGCCCACTACATTGAGACCACTTTCACACTTGTAGAAATCACACCTACTGTATTTACACTGTTTTTACAACTGAACCCATTTACAACACTGGTCAACGGGAGGTGGGAACACTCTAACAACATTGATAATTGACACTTATTGGTATATTAGAGGTATATTAGAGGGGGATAAAGTTGTTACAGACAAAGGAATTCAAGAACCAACAGCAGTGTAGACATGTGCTAGAGCAAAGATGGCTGAGATTGTTTGTTGCACATTTTTCCGATGGTGAGTATTTTCGGACGTTTTTCTATAATGATTTTCCAGTTAAGTTTTAAATTATAATTCATTAAACTTGGCTGACAGTAGATTTGTACAATTGCACTTTATTAAAGCAAAACTATTAAATATTTTTCAGATGCAGACTATCATGAAAAGAAAAGCTGAAATCCTAGATGACTATGACAGAATGTATTTTGTTTGTTAATGTTCAGTTTAACACAATTAAAAAAACATTAAACGATAAATGTGTTCTCAATTGGGTACAAGTTTTAGTCAACATCTCCTGTATGTACTTGTATGTGCTGTCATATAATAACAGGATTTATATAAAATAATTTGTCATAGTGCTTATCTTAATGCAACTTTGTGTTAGACTGAATGTAAATATTGGTACCTGTGGGGTGTGAACTTTGTGTTAGGTAAATTGTATGTGTTTGTGTGAATGTAAATACTTTTTATTTATTTTTGTTGCATTTGGTATTGATAAATATTAAATAAAATATGTTTGTCTTGCTTAATTTGTGTTTGTGTTATTTTAATGAATTGATTGTACTACATGTATTTATTTGTTGGTATAAAAAACCATAGCACTATTGATAAGTGGTCAAAAAAATTCTAGCTGTTTGTAATGTTCCAAACTAGAAAATTTATCACATGTATGAATTCAAAAATCGTTTTAAAGAAACAAAAGTACAATAATTCAAAAATTGCTAAATAATTCAAAGATCACTATAAAGAAACATAAGTACAACAATTCAAAGATCATTCAATAATTCAAAGATCGTTATAAAGAAATGTGAGTACAATAATTCAAAGATTGTTAAATAATTCAAAGATTGTTATAAGAAAGGTAAGTGCAATAATTCAAAGATCGTTAAATAATTCAAAGATTGTTATAAAGAAACTTAAGTACAATAATTTAAAGATCGTTAACAAGTTGCTGGTAATGTGAACTGTATCAGCTATGGTATAGGTTTTATTCCTGTTACTGGTACCGTGTGGGAAAGATTCCATTTCTTTATAAAAAAGTATGTTACCATTGAAGACAAAGATTAGTTTGATTTGACTGCTTGGTAATCCTACAACCACAGCGTCGGTATACATTAACATGTTAATCAATGTTGGGTAGTTGTCAGTTATGTCTAGGTTATTGGAAGATAGATAGATGTTCTAGTACCCAGGTTCTCCAATGAAGCTACAGCAGGTACACGATTCTCTCCACTGCTACATGAGGCGGTGATACTGTAGAAAGAGTCTCCTGGGCTGGCTGTATGAGTGCTGTCTGATGTTATCCAACTTTCAGATGAAGTCGAGACACTAACACTGAAAGAGAACAACATCAGTATCTGTAAAAATACCAGATTAGGGAAGAATCTAACAGATGTTTTATTCCTAGACCACAACACTAGTAGATTTCATTGAACCACCTTTTTCTTCCAAGAAAGATTAGTCTAATAATTTGTTGTTGGAAATTTAGGAGCATAATGTGATGTTTAACTGCATTAGCTACACAAGGAAACTCCCATGCGTTCTGCATTACAATCAGTTTCTCTTTACTAATGTTTAGCCTCTGGTGAATCAGTTTAATAACGATTAGCCTCTGGTGAATCAGTTTAATAACAATTCGCCACAGATGTGATAAATAAAATTTGGTTGGGCTTATTAATTATGTATATTTAATTAGCAAAGTTGTTTTTCCATCGGTAAGAATGATGTTTGTATACAAGAAAAACTAGACTGAGATGTCATTTGGAGATTTTTTTATGTGATGATGACATTAAACAAAATTATTAATGAACTTTTTAGAGGAAAATGATAGCGAATTGTTAGCTATATTGAATAAACTAGAAAATGATAAAACATTGATTGATCTTAGTTCTTCAAAGAAAACCCTTTGCATTTGAGCTATTTTTCTGTTGGGCAAATGCGGGGTTCTTCACATTTAGCTCAAAAACACGTAGTATAGTTCGGACATCAAACCTATGTCAGAACATTCAGGGGCCAAATAATCAGTCAAATCAATAGTTTTCGGCAACGTGCATTAGTTATTTGGAAACAACAGAAAAAAATACATCAATATGCACAACAAATCAATGTTAAAACATCTTTAGCCGCCTCTTAAATCAAAGGCATATAACATTTCAGCCATTCTATGGCTGTGCGCGCATATGCAAATGAGATGTTAATGAGACTGGACAGATTTTTTAGACGAAAATTTGAGTCTGATTATTTTCTTAAACCTACGCAGCCTTTTTTGCTTTAACGAAATCATTTTTAGGCTAAAATTATAATATGTAGTCATGAAATATACATTAAAACAATTTATTTGGTAAGTAGAACTGAACTGCATTCACATGTTGCGTGATTTAACTTTTAGCTTAAAATAGATTCTAATATTTGACCTGTTTAACCTAGTACACAAAATGGCTACAGTCATGCTGCATAGTGTAAACAATCTAATTTAATGCTGCCGTTTGTTGATTAAGAAGGTCAAAGTGATCATGTATGTTTGTTTTAAAAATAGTTTGTATGAGTTTGGTAGTGCTTGATTTGTACAAATGTTGCATTATTTTGACATTATTATCACAAATGCATGGTTTTCTATGATGAACTATTATAGATCTAATGGAACGGGTTATAAATTATGATTTTGTGAATGGGGCTTGTGATGCCATCTGTGGCAGTAGTCGCAATTCACAGCACGCAAATTACTGTATATTCTTCTCGTACAGAAGATACATGGAGGAGCTAACAAGTTGATAGTATTTGTTTACAAGAACATGAATATGTGATTTAGTTAATAAAATATTCAACATGAATTCCTATAATACTCATACTATTATTTAGTCAAGGCATCTTTTAAAAACCGAATCAGCTTTGGTACATGGTCTTATTTGTAACTTATAAGCATGTAATAAATATGTCACATTTAATTGGATACTTATTGTTAATATCATGATAAAAAAAACTGTCACAAATCCTTATTCAACTGTGGCGAATCGTGAGTAATTCCTTAAATTAGTAATTACAGTTTTACACAATGGTGTTTTAAGCTGGTAAAGTTACCTTGGTGCATTATTATTATGCTCTTGTGGTTCTGCAGGAACGTCAACTTTTTTCTTCAACCTTCCAGCTTTCAACGACAGTCTCTGTCTTTTCTTGAGAGGTTCAGACTCCGTGGAAACCCCCATTTCTGTCAATAAAATAGGATTAAAATTAAGTAACACTAGCATCTGCAAACATTCTGTTGAAGATGACAATATTTCCAATTTTACTTTTATGAGGAACCAGTGGCTTTAACATTGTTAATAACGAAAATGTCTGTAAAAATATGCATTTTACTGCGAATAAAAATTGGGCCGCCATGATCTAAAACTATTGTGTCGTCCTGGAGTTGGGCCGTCATGACCAGACACTGTGTTTAATGGCTTCTTGGCTTTGGATTTGACAGACAGTTTGTGACATAATAAACGCAAAAGCTGTGTGATTTTGTCGACGTGAATTGTATAATGATAAATAATAATAAATATTCAAATCCTACAATTTGTTAAGCTAATTTGTTTACCCGAACTTCCCGCCGGGTAAAAAGAACACAGTTTACCGATTTCTCTCCCTTGGCAATTTCGGTGCACGTGATACTTAATAGTCGTGAAATACGGTTTACGGTCAAGCGAGGCAACTACAACTTTATATATGGTTCGATCGAACTATGTGATGTTTGTGATATTGTAGCTCTCGACAATAAATAGATCCAGTGATCATATGAAGATGCTTGCAAATGTCTCTGTCTGTATGTAAACGAGTTCAAGCTTGGGTTATAGGTTTCTGTAGCCTAACTGGTATTAAATTGCTTTGTTTTAACTTCAAACTTCCTCACAAAAGAATGATTAAGACCGAGTGATTAACTCATTTTATCTGACTTGAATACATTAAAAAATGAAGAAAAAACCGAACCAAAAAGAAAACCAATAAATGCATTTAGAATAAGATCTCCAAAAGCTAACATAGAATTAGTTGTGTAGTAGGGTGGATATTGATCTATAGTTTTAAAAGACTAGGCTGTTATAAACGAGCAGCTTAATTATGTCATATTACATCATAGTATTGCATTGTTGTTTTGTTTCTATACTATACAACGTTTTCTCCTAGAGATTACAATCAGTAACAAAGGATTAAAATGCAAAAAAATGATAGAATACTACAATAACTTTAATATTTATTTAAAAAAAATAACGTATCTCTATCAGTGGAGACCTCCTCGTGGTTAGAACCGGTATACACACGACTTACATCTGCTTGAATGTGGAAAGGGATTGTATTTCTGTAGTTTTGTGGGCAAAAGTTGGACACCCCGCCCCTGGAGAAAAACCCAGTTGG
>ENA-OREC01002302-OREC01002302.1-marine-metagenome-genome-assembly--contig:-NODE-2302-length-10433-cov-12.623503_pt1 | contig 10433 bp, 6 predicted proteins | sample MGYA00248626_ERZ508543 | MGnify/ENA primary metagenome ERZ508543 (study PRJEB26211, sample SAMN05518279) | marine metagenome | isolation source: Puget Sound, Washington, USA | host: Bankia setacea...
ACAACATATGTACAGTCTACTTCAACGTTCGATTTACGACATACATTCTTATACATGTTAAAGTACGACATACAACAAACCGCATTGTTCTATACACAACATATGTACAGTCTACTTCAACGTTCGATTTACGACATACATTCTTATACATGTTAAAGTACGACATACAACATACTGTATCGTTCAATTTACCACATACCATATACTGTGTCGTTCAATTTAACTACAGATACATGAACGGTGCAGGCAGCAACCCTGATGCCAAAATCCTTGCCTATGCCGGTGCTCAGGTGAAAAAATGTATGGAAGTTTCCAAACGTCTAGGAGCTGAAAATTTCGGTAAGTTTATGTATTTAATTTTTCATTATGAGGTGCCTTAACAGCCAGTGTAATTCATATCGATACGTTTGTACACACACTATATATACATAAAATGAAAACGTGCAGGCGCATTTAAAACAACACTTTAAGCTTAATAGTATATTATAATAATGTAGACACGGTACATACACACATGGTTGGTCATTACTATTATATAAGTATGTGTTTGCTTCAGTATTTTGGGGCGGTCGTGAAGGTTACCACAGCTTGTTGAACACTGACGTCCTCCAAGAACAGAACAATCTCGCCAGCTTCTTCCGTATGGCAGCTGGTAAGTACAAACATCCACTTCTCGTCTGGAAAACGTGATATCGTGGGCTTCTTAAAACGTTATAGTGAAGTTCTACTATTAAGACCATTCATATTACAAATATTCGAAGGCCATCCATTGCGGTCCCATTAGTAGCCAATTGTAATGCATATTCCACCGTATTTAGTATTATTAATATGTAACTTGTTTTACAGCATACAAGAAGAAGATTGGTTTCAATGCAACCCTTCTTATTGAGCCCAAGCCAAAGGAACCATCCAAGCACCAGTATGATTACGGTAAGACTCTTGACATCCAAACCAGTACTATATAAAACACCTTAAAAGAGACCACTTTATTTCGTCTGCTCGAAGTGTCTAAAACTACTTACAAACACCACCGGTCAATAAACATCGAATTCGAACCTACTGCATGCGGAACTTTTTAAACAGACTCCAATTTACGTTTTGAGAACTGTGAATTGCTAATGACTGGGTAAGTACAGGTAATGATTTAAACATAACGAATTTCCAGATTATGTCGTGTACAAGCAATATGTTGCAGTGGTGTAGCTTAAACCGTCTACCATTTTTGAAAGACCTCGACCTATCCTGTTAATAAAACATAATTAATTTCTTGGAGGTAAATAGTTAAAAATACCGATAATACTCATACTAGGAATCGTAGAGTGTATGCAATATATTTACCTTCTTTTAACGATAAATGTTCTGTATGAATTGAGGAGTAACATAGACAATTAAAGTGTTTTCTCGATAACTCTAATTAGGCCTATCCAGCGTGTAATATAGTTGTGTACATGTATAAAACAGAATTCAAGTTATATAGAAAATAGTAGGGTGAAATTCGGGAAATAAATGTTAATTTGACTTAAACGGAAATTAAATATAAGTGAGTTTGAGACGAGTACGGACTGTTGTTGACACTGTGAATCCTCTTTTTTGCAGACGCCATGACCGTCATCGCCTTCTTGAAACATTATGGACTAGAAAACGACTTCAAGGTAAGCAAATGTGTGGTTGTGACAGCACCACGTGATCTCATCGAATGTTACAAATGACAATACCAGACAGAGTTAATAAAAAGGCGTTATCGAGAACAAAACTAACAAACTTAATCATGCAGGATGGTTCTCAGAGATGTTCGTTTTATGCTGTACTTTATTGGGAGAACAAAATAACACAATTTCTTAGTTCGAACAATATAAAACGATCCTGAGATGTTATAATACAGATGGACAGCAACACTCTAACAAACAAGTAATTTAGTGCATATATAAATGTGAAATGGGGACGAGTGTTGGTTTTGTTTTGTTACTTTGGTTGTCTCAGGTACAAAACGCCCACATATGTAATCAAAAGTCAGAACTTTTATTATAGCCAGCAGGTTAAGTTTGTTTTATCTATCAAGTTGTTGTCATGTTCGTCTTTTAATAACTTCATTCGCACCAATGTTCTATTTGAGTGATCTAATTCTCGCTCTCAAGTCGTTACTAGTATTTGTTGATTTGTTATTTCAGTTGAACATCGAGCCCAATCACACAACGCTGGCTGGCCATGGATATGAGCACGATGTCGTCATGTCATCCGCGTGAGTAGAATCGTTGATTTCCGCTTTGTGTGACAGTTTTTACCGGATACCGTCTTTCTACATGTTGTCACGAGATGATATATTGTAAAAGCGTATCTGATGAAAGCTTGGAAAGAGAGGAGGGAGGGGGAGCAGAGTGTGAATGGGAATATGGATAGTCCGTCTCACAATTGTCTCCAAGTCGGTGGTGCTCGATTAAATAGAAACCTCTCAAAACAACGCATATAATTGTGATTGATAGAGACTGGCTACTTTAGTCAGTCTTGTAATCGTTGACATTTAATTATTTGCCAGAACACCTGATGCTTTATTAAAATCATGACAGATAAAATTCATTAAGTATCAAATAAATGAAAAGCCAGACTATATAGAACGTATAACAGCTTGATATATACACTTGCTGTCGTCAAAGAGCTATTTGGTCAACATTGTAATACAACCATGATGATGATCCAATTATGTCCCTGCCTCATGGGGACTGTAGGACCAACTATGTGCAGATTGACACTCGTTCATTATTACTGAAGAAACACAAGCTCGTCGCTCAATCACTTTTGAATTGGTTACTTCTGGTACCTGTTACGTCTGTGTCATCGTTTAGTTAGGTCTTAGTTTGTTTGTTTATTTGTTTGTTTACTACTATCGGGATATCCTCGGTCATGAGAGTGTGTCCAAAGTCGCCAAGAGATTTCACATTAATACGTTAATTCTTTACTTATTAAAACGTCTCTGTGTAATGTTTCAGATTTGGCATGCTTGGTTCCATCGACTCGAACACAGGATCTCCAGACCTTGGTTGGGACACTGACCAGTTCCCAATGGACATCAAGAACTCCACACAAATCATGCGGGTAGGTGATGCCGCCTCTGAGCTCCGTGCAGTACCAAACATCCTTAATTTCTTCGTCAGAATAACATAACATAACTCAAAAAGTGAAAACTGTTGAGATTTATTTTCCATTTACGGTTCCTTTCCAAAAATGAAATACACAACCTCATATTCTTGTCCTCGTTGCTGTGTTTCAGATTCACATCATTATTCACTGGCTTTCACTGCTCCGACAATGATATGTATATCTTTTATTGTGTCTGTTTTATATTGAAAAAAATAGCGGTTGTACAAGTAACAATTAACGTTTTGTATTGTGTCCTAGGTTGTGTTGAACCAGGGTGGTTTGTCTCCCGGCGGTCTCAACTTTGACTGTAAAGTACGCAGAGAATCCACCAGACTTCTGGACATGTTCATCGCACATATAGGTAGGTATCGTACACTGAAGTTTAACGTAACTATATAGACATCACACACATGTTAGTTATGTCAATGTAACGTTTTAACTAAAGCCTGGTTTGCGAAGACTTTGGAATAAACGTGTGTCTATCAGTCGTTGAACCACCTGTATTTATTCAAACAGGTATGGCCGTATCACATTAACACGGGCAACAATGCTGCCGTCATGCCTATTAAACATATGCTGTACAATTGGTGACTGGTCATAACAACAAAATCAATGTTGCAAAACAGATTCACATAATGACGTAGTCGATGAAAGACCATTTCCTCTAAGTATTTTATTCTGGTCTCAGTCTTCGTCACAGTTTGATACTGATTGTACGTGTCCACACACCTGGTGCAATAGTTCGTCTTTCTCCAGGGATATGTATTCTACTTCATTGTTTCAGGTGCCATGGATACTTTCGCCAGAGCTCTGAAGTGTGCAGCACGTATTGAGAAGGAAGGCGTCTTTACAAACCTCATCAAGGTAATACCATAGCACCCAACATGCACCTGATTACTTGTACTTCCGTAACGTGTACTGCGTCTGTACAGTCCTCATTTATAGGACACAGATCCAAACAACCAAACTCCGTATACGTTAATTCATTTTAATGCCAACGTACACTTGAACATTGCTTTCTTTATTCTGAATATTGTTTTTATATTGTAACATCACCAATTTATTGTTTTTTTTAATTGTATTGGCCTAATTGCTTAATTCATCACTTAATCAGTTAACTAATCAGTTCGTCCGTCCGTCCAAGTGTTCAAGGGAAAAGTGAAACTCCTGGAGCAGTGTTAAAGGGAGCAAACTACAATCTTTGCTATTGTAATCTTGCTTCTATTAAGAGTTGTTGTTGATGTGTTTGGTGTTATATTGTAGGAGAGGTACAGTTCTTTCAGTGAAGGCATTGGTGAAAAGATTACCAAGGGAACCGCTTCCTTCGAGGACTGTGAGGTAAGTACAAAGTGTTCTTAACAACACTATCATATTAGTTGACAAATCCTCCTTTGAAGTAAAGATGAGCACATATAGAATACCTATAACAATAACCATGTACCATTATAAAGTGTGCGTTTTTATCAACGACTTACTTGATTTTCAATTTACACAATAAACCACTAAGTGTATACACGTGCAGTGTTACGAGGAGATTGGTTTGTATTAATTAAAATGGCGTGTACATTCAAGGTACGTTAACACTGTAAAATACCCTAAACCAATTGACGCTATATTCTCGATGGACGGATTCAGTAGACCATCAAACATGTGCTACACAAATGTGCTTGACTCCATTATATCGTTATAAATCGCCTACGCAAGTACAGTACATGGGTAAAACACGTGACACTCTCACACCCTTTGCACAACGACATGATAACAAACGACTGAACAGTTCGAACCTCTTAGTATAGCATGTGTATAAACAAACTGACCAGTTTCTGTGTGTTTGTGTTTCCAGGAATTCAGCATGAAGAACGGCGAGCCCGTGGCAGTTTCCGGTCAACAGGAACACTACGAGTCCGTGTACAACTTCTACGTTTAAACATATCCATCTTTATTTACACTCAATACACAAACTCCACACGAGATATGATATATAATATACCAGGGACATGTACACTATATATGTGCCATAGTTTGTAGAGGTTCGTCCATCAGTGTTGGTCTTCATTTATAGTAGACTATTGACACGTGACGTCATCCAAAAGAAAATGGCGGCTGTCTAGAACCGTTGAGTTTGATAAGCAACGCTCTGTCACGTGGCATCTAACATCACACTGGACTTCATTACTTGATCGATACTGATTGGTGGATTTTATTTTTATAGTCAATACGGTGTCTGTTAGAGGACTTGTATAGTTTTTATTTTTGATTTTGTGAAAAGTGAAATGTGTTTTTTTTCTTGCAAGTTGAACATGTGTTAGTGCCGTATATTGTGTGAATGTGTACGATATTTGAACGTTACAAATAAAAACGCTTTCACTGCCTTGATCATTGTTCTTTCATTCAGTATCCAAACATATTAGAGGGCAATACATTTACTTTACTAATTGTGTGATGGTGTGTGTGTGATAAGTGCCAAACAGGTGTAGTTGTGCAACACTTAACATATTAGCAAGTTTCAAGTTTCAAAGCTTATTGGGGAAATCAGCAGAAAACATGCTTATGGGCATTAACAAACACAAATAGACACTGTTATGACATGTATACATGAAGCGAAAGAAAATATTAAATAGAAAGAAAAAAGCACATACATACATATATACAGACACAAAACACACACACGCACGCACACATACACGCACGCACACACGCACGCACACGCACACAAATAGTAAACATCCATTGAAATGAATGAATTTGTGGACAAACCATGTATCACAAAACAACGTGCAACAGTTATATGTGTAGGGTCATTTGTATGTATGTTTTACTTAAACAACAACACGTATATAAATAGAAAACAAGCATAAATAGTACATTGTACCGTATGATGCTACGGTAATTGTTCCTGTAAGTAACACAAACAAACAGATGAAACATGTAAATGACTAGAGAAATACGTTAAAGTAATTTTTGTCGCAGTTAACATGTGAATCATCCTTTGAATTAGTACATCAAAATCGAAAATAAAACACTTTATGTGCTGTCTACGTTCACAAAACGGGATAATGGCCAGCGTTGTAAGAAGAGCTAGTTACATATTCAGGAAACAATGGCTATGGTTCCATGTATAGGGTTTAACGTGAAATATCATACACAATCATATCTTCTGCTGCGAATAAAAGAATTTCGTTTAACTGACAATTGTCAACGTATCTTCGACAGTGCAAGTATACGGGTCTTACCTTACCATCTTCTATAAACGATTAAACACACCCTTTTGTCTACGTAACTTTTTAATACAATTTACTATATACTGTATACTTTGCTAAAAAGAGTGAATGTGTACAGCATATACAATACCCATGTAGGATGTGTTTGCTATGTACTACCACGGTACTAACGAATTAAATTCAAGAACAAACCTGAAAGTATCTTGTCTGTCAATAATCTCCTGCCTAGTTACACGTGTACACATTCCAACTACAGCCTTGGCAAACAAATGATAATCTTTGTTTTACACTAAAAACCATTGATGCCGTTGTTTATTTACACTACAACATAATATTATGTAATTCCTTTCTCATATATCGCGGTTTGAGGAGGAGTTATGTACATCACACTGACAGTATCCCAAGTTGAGCAACATCATTCGTAAAAAAGTTAAATTAATGGATAAAGGCTTAAACAAAAAAATACGGGAATTGATGTTTTATGTAAAAAATTAAGTATACATGTATTAACAAAGGTTGGAACACACTTTCCTTTAGGCTTATTGACTACAGTTATGGCACGTGTATTTTACATTACCCGGTAAGCATGTGATAAGCGTAACGAAATTTCATGGAAGTTTTAATTGAGTAATCTTTAAATTCTAAAGCCAAGACTTAATGTAACTGAGGATTGTATTAAATCAGCTGACAGAGTCAGAAGGCATAATGTTGTCACTTGCAGACTGTAGCATTGATTCTTTATCTGCCAAGTCCACTTCCAAATCTTGAACAACTTTACGAACACTCGCTGCTACTTCACAGCCAGATTTAAGTCCATTGGCATTATCGACGATCTCCCAGATATCAAATGGAATAAAGACTACAGCGAGTGCGGCCCCGGCACCTTTAGCAATCCTTCCTAATCGAACTGTATTCCCTAGTACAGACGCTGCTCGTGGAAAGCGGGAGATGATTCTCGGACCAAGTTTCGCTGAGACCCTTACCACACCACATGTCGCCATTCCAGTCCCTATTCCGATCCTGAAACCTTTCCTTACAAGCTTGTCAACATCGGTTTTCACTCTTTCTAAGGCATGTTCAAGATGTTTAGCCACTTGTTCGTCATGTTCTAATACCGCCTTAGCTTCTTCAAGTAAAGTCTGCTCTGTTTTGTCCATCTTTCTATCTGCATGGAACCCTTTCACTGCCCCACCAATACCTAGAGCAATCCCTGTGGCTATGACAAACGCACTGAGCCCACCTGTCAGGGGTATAGATATAACAGCAGCTAACCCTCCGGCTATCCCAGCTCCGCTACCTACGATCTTTGCCTTCCTTCCAACGGTCTTATTGTCGTCCAGCGATTTAGCGATTCCATTTAGCAACTCGATGGACTTTTTACGACTTGCGATGAAAGTTTTGAGTTGTCCTGAAGTGTAAACAGAGGCACTCTCCAGTGTTTATATCCACAACATGTCTATTGTCAATATATCACCACAATAAGTGTAAAGGAAATATTGAGCAGTTTTGTTGTTCCTATTGCAAAGCGAGATTCAGATCTGTTGTGAAATAGCTTCGAGGTACATCGCTGTTGAGATGTAATATCATGGACTAAATTTCAAAACTTATTGGTAGGAAAAGTTTTGGCGTTTTTGTATAACATGTGCAGGTTGGGCGTGCCTATGAATTATAGTCAATAGATACATGTATATCATGTAATATGCTACCTTGTTTACGGTATGGTGACGCTACCATAGACATATCAGTTGTTGTTTTGTTATCTTTTAAAGTGCATTGTTTCCTTCTACCTGCACACCAATGTATTTTGTTCAGGGCATTGTTGATGTTAATGGTTATCTGCTTTTAACCCCCCGCGCATCATTAAGTGATTATTTAATATTACAATAGAAGACAAAAAGAAGAAGAAATAGAGGATAAAGGGTATGATATCCCGAGACTGTTTCATCGATGTAATAATGAAGGTGTCTTTTTGAAAATATAGAATACGAAAGGCTTTAGATTTGTTTCGACGATATTTAACGAGGGAGCTTATTTGACATATCAATCTTCCATAAAGCCCTCAAATATGGCATTTTTGCTATTTGCTATTTGTGAATTTTGAGAATTTAGAAAGAGCAAGTGTTTCCCTTTTAATGTTTACAACTAACGTGCCATGCCCTTTATCGAATGTGATATGTGAAACTTACCTTCTAAATTCTCTATCAAACCATTAAGCTCAGCACCAAGTTCAGTTACATCATCTGGAAATAATCGACAGGGAAGAAATATACAACCTAATATAAACACATGCAGCATGTAATTATTACACGCAAACGAAACCATGTCAAACTTGTCGTGCATATATTTACATGTACTTAGCGAGATAATTGTTCCTAACAATGCAGTTGATGAAAAGTCTCAACCATAACGACATATTTCCGGTACAAAGTTAAGCATAAGTTAATCTTCCATAAGGCCCTCAAAGATGGTATTATTGTTTTTTTCCTATTTGCTTTTTGAGAAAGAGCCAGTATTTTCCCTTTTAATGTTGAGTGCTAAACCAGGGAACTACTGGTACCATTATTAACGTCTTTGGTATGACGCGGTTCTTTCTCGGGAGTTGAACCTACACTTAGCGTTGCTAACTCAATACTCCGTCCAAACATTATGTTCCCGTATAAACCACACGTAACACAAATGTAAAATGAAACAAGTTCATGAGACACGTTTACACATTTAGACTCATACAGTACACTAACATATCACATCAGATAAACTAATATACACTCATACTTAATATTGATAACAAAGTACAGCAACACACACTATTTAGGTATTATCATCGGCAATAACATACAGTTGACTGTATTTAGAAGGAATGAAGTTAAACTGAGCTTGAAACACATTAATATAACCGTACATATGTGTGGTTGTACGACTGGTTTGTCCAACCTGAGGGACAGCTGATACTGGTATATGTATGTGGCACGTAACATAAATAAGGCACACATAATGCCTGGACTAGACACAAAACAAATGATAAACTCTTGTCCCCCAAACGGCTTTAATTTAAGCCTTCAAAACAGTAACCTTTTTACAGTCTTACACTTGCCTGATAAGTCTTCGGCTGGAGACCCGTTCATTTCTTTGGTAGAACTGCTGCTCACGTTAAAGTCCTCTTTCACGTCCTTGGTAGAACTGCTGCTTGCATTAACGTCCTCTTTCACGTCCTTGGTAGAACTGCTGCTCGCATTAAAGTCCTCTTTCACGTCCTTGGTAGAACTGCTGATTGCATTAACGTCCTCTTTCACGTCCTTGGTAGAACTGCTGCTTGCATTAACGTCCTCTTTCACGTCCTTGGTAGAACTGCTGCTCGCATTAAAGTCCTCTTTCACGTCCTTGGTAGAACTGCTGCTCGCTTTAAAGTCCTCTTTCACGTCCTTGGTAGAACTGCTGCTCGCTTTAAAGTCCTCTTCCGTCGATGATTGAGACGCATCATGCTCCATCTCGCAGTTTTCTATTTCTTGTCACTAGCGACGTAATAATAAATAAACCTTGATCAAATTACTTTACTTACCTCGTTGTTATTATCTATAGGTTATCTGACATTGCAAAATTTAAACATCGGATATGTCGCGCAAAATTTACTAAAACATGTACACAGAGCTTTTAGGTTTTGCGTCCGTAGCTCACAGACAGAAGCCCCAATTTGGAAAGGGCAGAGTCGGCTTGAGATTGGTAAAAAAGATGCGCATCCTTTTATATATACATGTAATATGTTTAAATGTAAAATTTTAAGTAATTACTGAAGCATTCGTTCAGCTTTCCAAAGTAAACCTATACGATAATGGCAATGACATACTTTAGAAAATAATAAGTTAAGTTTAAGTTTATTTTCGACAACCCAGAAGGTCAATGACCCATGTGGGCAACATATTTACATACAAGAGCAATATTCAACATTTGACATTGACAAAGATAAATAATAAGTTATGAATAGAAATATATAATCTTATCGTAATAAGAAGAAATCATGAAATGAAATATACATCATAATAGTAAGTAGTTATTAGTTTAAAGTTTAGATCATAATAAGTA
>ENA-OREC01002303-OREC01002303.1-marine-metagenome-genome-assembly--contig:-NODE-2303-length-10432-cov-11.722453_pt1 | contig 10432 bp, 3 predicted proteins | sample MGYA00248626_ERZ508543 | MGnify/ENA primary metagenome ERZ508543 (study PRJEB26211, sample SAMN05518279) | marine metagenome | isolation source: Puget Sound, Washington, USA | host: Bankia setacea...
GGAGTATAGAACAAATACCAAGAATAATATAGAACAGAATAGACCAGAGAAACAACATTGAGAAAACAGGCCGAGCACAATGTATAGCACAGGGTAACAGATCAATCTTGTACACAGCAATCTAATAAAAGGCTGTACATGGCTTTCTTGTCTTATATTAGATAGGAATGGTAAAAGGTTGGACGGCCACTCCGAGGAACACGGCTGCCAATTAATTACAAACACTTCATCCTGTAAAGTCTTAGAGAGCTCATCTCATCCAGGGGTGAAAGTGAAAGGGTTCTAAGGGCTATTGAATAAAGTAGCAAATAAAACCCTTTAGCGTTTCAACCCTCATTGAGGTCAGGAGGGCAGAATATACAGGCTTTAAGGTTGTGTCCTTTTGTTGGGCAGAGGATTTGAATTTCTTGACCTCTTCTTGGAACAATCTTTTAGCCTCAAATGAAGTCTTCGAGGTCAAGCTAGAAAACAGTTTGAGGTCAAGCTATTTCACCAATAAGACCACATTCACGACCTTCCGCTGTTTAATCGCTGAAAAATATGGTCTTAATTGTAGACCTGTCTAATTTTTGGGTGGTCTTAATAGCAGAACTTTACTGTTTACTTTTCGTACAATATGTAACTGAAGTAAATGCCTTCTTGTGAGAACCAAAGTATAGCAAAACTCAGAAATTATAAAACCATTATAACTCCATGTGTATACAATGTACCACCAAGCAACTTGTAATCACTTTATATTTTTGTCAATGCAAAGAGTTAAACTTTAGCTTTGTGCCATATTTCACACACAAAAAATACAAACATAAGATTACCGTAAAACCATGCACTTGGCAAAACAGTTCATTGAGCTCCATCCAAACAATAAAACACACACATTGCACCACAGCAGTCAATTCATTATCGAACAGACATATTTAATAATAACAGTTTCATGGATATGGACTCATAAAAGGATGGCAACAGATAATTTTTTGGGGTGTAAATACATTACATGAATAAAGCAGGCACAAGCATCATGCCCTGTTTATAACACCAGTAATTAATTGCAGCCCTGCTCATTTGGCTCATGTTATTAATTACCAAGCAGCATTTCTGCATACTTACAGGCTGTGTTTTTTATGTTAACTTGTTACGGCTAAGTGTCAATTTGTTGTGTTTACGTGTAGTTTAACATGCTAAAGAGCTAACCATATGTTGTACTGATATTTAACAACATTTTCAGCCATGTTCATGATTATTTGCTGTAGTTGCACGAACATAACAGAACAGCATCAAACAAGAGAGGGGTTAGGGATTAAAACAATGGATGTCATTAACAAACTTATAAAACGGATATAACATACCCATGTGTTATTGAATCATTTATTTTAGATTTTCACAATTTTCCTTTGAGAGACATTTTTGTAGACATTTGAATTTGTGGAGAACCATACCTGTCAGCCATTGTTATCAGTGTATTGGTTTAAATTCTCATTGATATTTGAGATTGTGGTTCAGCAGACCAACATTAGCCATTAGTGCCCCTTAAAACACCATCATTTTCGCTAAATTTAGTACTAAATCTTTACAAAAGCAATCAATGAATTGTTCTAATAACAAATATAAATGAGTCTACACCATTATGCTGTGAGGTTTAATATTTTTCTTTAATTATTATGTACCCCTAGTGTTTAATTTTTTGTGTTTTTCCCCCCCGGATTTTTTCCCCATTCATTTTGAGATTTTCAGCATCTGAGTTTCAGTAGCACCTGTTTGCTATGTAATCAATTTTCAGCAGTTTAAAAACAATTGAATCAAAAACTTCCCCTCTCTAGCTGTGCCTTGAAGTCATCATGATTCATAGCTCTCTTTCCCACTTTGCCAAAAATCTTTTAAAAAAAATGGAATATAAACATGTCAGTTTGATTTCCACAACCAAATCCCCGAGGTTCTTTTTCTCTTGCTCTGGGTGTAAAAGTAATACTCTAAATTGCATTTGTAAACTAGGAAATCAAATCCTAAAAGATAAGACAAGTATTTACTGAGGGATCAGATCAAAATCCAGCAGTTTAGCGTGCTGTTTAATAAATTTTCTCAAATCTATACCCCTCTGTCTTAAGTTGCCATAACCCTGAGATTACGATAGTATGCAAAACGCATTTATCAACTTTTCAAAGCACCTCTAAGCCCCCTGTTTCAATACAGAGATTTGTAGAGATTCGTCAGAAATTCACTTCAAGCTTTTCAATGATAATAAAGAAGAATTTGAAAGATTTGGAAAGCTCGCTATTGAATCTACTTGAAATAGTATTAATAGCCGTAATAATCCATTTGATCAGCTCACAGGGTGGTAGCGTTACTTACGTTCCTTACAGTCAACGCAATAATGGTCTAACTATATAAGATTTTAATTTTCAGCATTAAACAGTCATTTCTTTTGATGGATGTTACAACAGTTTTCCGTTCATCCTATACCTATCATGTAAACCTCTCAGAAAGTTTAACCTTTGCTGATAAAACCTTTCTTAGCTTACAATGGTCTTACTTCTGAGGTGATCTTCTAAGTTAAAGATATAGTGCAATTATGTTGGATTTAGATTATGAGGTGTGAATGTAAAAGGGTTCCAACTTGTCCCTTATTCAATAGCACTTTGAATCATTGCACTTCCAACCTTCAAGATTATCGACTCTGCTTTTAAGATCATTCCAACCCTCAAGATGTTCAACTCTGCTTTTAAGATCATTCCAACCCTCAAGATGTTCAACTCTGCTCTTAAGATCATTCAAACTCTCAAGATGTTCAACTCTGCTCTTAAGATCATTCCAACCCTCAAGATGTTCAACTCTGCTCTTAAGATCATTCCAACCCTCAAGATGTTCAACTCTGCTCTTAAGATCATTCAAACCCTCAAGATGTTCAACTCTGCTCTTAAGATCATTCAAACTCTCAAGATGTTCAACTCTACTTTTAAGATCATCTAACCCTCAAGATGTTCAACTCTGCTCTTAAGATCATTCAAACCCTCAAGATGTTCAACTCTGCTTTTAAGATCATTCCAACTCTCAAGATGTTCAACTCTATTTTTAAGATCATTCCAACTCTCAAGATGTTCAACTCTACTTTTAAGATCATTCCAACCCTCAAGATGTTCAACTCTGCTTTAAAGATCATTCCAACCCTCAAGATGATCAACTCTGCTTTTAAGATCAGTCCAACCCTCAAGATTATCAACTCTGCTTTTAAGATCATTCCAACCCTCAAGATGTTTAACTCTACTTTTAAGATCATCCAACTCTCAAGATGATCAACTCTGCTTTTAAGATCAATCTATACTTCCGAGGTAAAGTGGTTTTAACTTCAACAGGGTGGTCTTAACAGTAATGTCAAAATTAAAGGAGATCAGCTGCTTTGTGAGTGAATGCAAAAGGGTTCTATCTACTTTGTTTAATTCAATATCACCCAGATCCCCATCACTTTCACCCTCTTATTATCCATGAAAAGTGGTCAAGCAGTTGGATTGGCCTTAATTGACTTCAGTTTTCTGTTTGTTACACCTGATTACTTACATGCGATTTGTTGTGTTTTATGCCCTTTTTTAAATGTGAAGCAATGATATTCAAGAATCGTTCAAAGATTTATTTAGCGTCTTTTGAGTTTTGTGTTTGAAGTATTTTGTACTAGGTAGATTAAAGGTGAAAAGGGTTTTTATTCATCATACTCCTGGTGAGATGGACGAGTCAGCTTAAGAATGTTTTAACTAAGCTCGATGTCGTACGACCGAACATGTCCAAAATCATTGAAATATTGAGAGTTTAAATTTATGCTTACTAAATTGTCTCTCCATGACTGGTTTCGTAATGTTGTGATTAAAGATAAAACCCAAACAATCTCTACACAATTATTTAAAGTTGCCCTTTCATTCCCAATTTATTAATTTCCTGATTTTTTTTTATAACCATACATATATTTGAATAAATGCTTATTGTGAAGGAAACTGGGTTACGTTTGAAAGAAAAAGCAACACAACATTGGTTTTCCTACTTTAAAATTGCTGGCAAGTACTAAAAATGTTTAAAGACTGACCCGTTAAATATCATTTTTGATGATTTCTGTATATGATTATCGTTACTAGGCTATAGGATCAAGTTCAGTTGTCTATATATTCTACAAGGTCTTTATTTTGTGAGTACTTTGTGGCTATAAAGTACAGATGAATGTGTATTTTTTTAATTTTGAGCGAAAGTCCACCCTGCATCTAAAACAGCCAAACAGTTGTAAAGAACTTATAACAGTAACAGTAAACCCTTACAGTAAGACTGCAAATGTTGATGTCCCAGAAATAAATGGTTGTAAGTCCTTTAACAGATATTTAAACTACCAACTTTTTGGTCATGTTGATTTACAATTTGTAATATTTGTACCATCTGCAAATACAATAACACTTAATTATGAGAGTGAATAGCAATACAGTACCACTTATAATTCAGGTGTAATTGGGTATACATGGTCAACTGACAGCTATAGTACCTACAAATTGGGAAATTACCTTTAACCCTTTGATCTATTGAATACCACCTGAGAGTCAGTTAGTTAAATGGCAGAGAAATTGAACAGGTATTCCTGACTTCAGTTTTATAAAGATAATCAGGAGGATGAGAACATTGGGTTCAAATTAGTAATGGGTTAAATATTACAAGTATTAGTAATCAGTGCTTGAATTTGTTTTAAAGACCCTCTTAAATGTCTACTAGCACAGCAGCCATATAATGAGCATGTAATTCACTCTCAATAAGGACTGGGTGTTAGTTCCTCCCTGTAAAACTATAGCTATAAACAGGTGACTTCCCCATTGCATGTAGTTGTTCTCCTAATTGGACTCTTCAATTGCAGAATTTGTTTCCCCTTTTCTTGTATTTGCTTTAACAATTCAGTCAGTGTTTGCTGAATAAAAATGAGAGGTCCTGACATTCATGGTTTGGGGCAGGAAGACTAGGAGATGAAGTTAACAAATCAATAATGCATTATATTTCATGATTTTACCATACTTTGTAACCAGTAGGACGATTTAAAGAAATTGAATTTATGCCATATTATATCCTGTGAAATCGGAGGTCATTGGCTGTTGTGGTGGGGATGTAAAAAACAAATAACCACGCATAACCCACAAAAGTCAAATGCTAAAAAATAAAAATAATAATAAAAAAATAAAATAAAAGCCATATTATCATTTTTAACTGTTTCAAACACCAACCTATTAAAAGTTAAAACACGTCATAACAAGACAGGAATCATTTTGTTGAGAAACAAGTTTTGATCTACCCTGAGACATATCAAATGATCTAAACTTCTACCAATATTCATGAAATCACACCTTTATATACCCCACCACATTAATCTTGTCCACCCTTTCAAATTATATCTTCATCTATTCAACGAGCCAGACAACCTCACCCTACTGTTAACCACACTTAATAAGGGCAGTAATTTTTCATCTTTCGCTGGTGTGATATCAATTTTCATCATTATTTCGCTGTAAACCTGCACCTGACAAGGATCATATGTAAACGTGTGAATGATGAGAATCCATTTTTATAAACCGTTTACTTGTAAAGTACATAAAACAATCATACGGGTCTACACATGTAAAACGGCTGTAACAATTTGTGAAACACTTTGTCAGTATACATTAAAACATGATAAAATACCGGGTCTTACAAACAAACGTATGGGGTTTCGGAATAATGAGAGACTAACATTTTTGTTTTCTTCTTGTGTAGTTCTGGCCTTTAGTCTGTGATCATAAAGTTATCTGAGTATAAATAGCTTGTATCTTTAAGTGGAATAAGTCCATGCATTCAAAGAGTAGAGGGAAAGAGTATATCCCTACTAAGAATTACAGAGGCAGATAGATAAAAAAAACAGAACAAAAAGAGGTAGATCGAGTTCTCCCTATATCAAACTTATACCCAATTTCATGGTCCATTCTATCTCAGTAAACAACTTAAATCAACATGTTGCTGTAAGACTCATGCGATGGTCAAGATACTTTAAATTGTCTCTCATTGCTACAGCCTGTTTGACGTCCCAGTAATAAAAAGTTATAAGTCTTTCTTTAAACTACATCACTTACAACCTTTCATTACCGGGACGTTTCTATATATGTAATACAGTGGTATACTTTTATAAAAGACCATTCAATATTACAAACAGCATGTCCAGTACTTAGACCACATATATTCCGGTCTTTAACAGCTATTTTCAATGTAATTTGGTCTCCCAACTAAGACCACTTTTGGATGCCATGAGGGTTGGTCTTTATAGTGTAACTTTACTGTTCTTTAGATTATCAAACATTTAAGATCGTTCCAAAAAAACATTCTGAACACCCAAAATGCACAACTACACGACTAATCTTAAAATTACTGTTAATATGATATTGCATGGTTTTCTCAATGTTCAAATCTAGACTCACGCTCAACTCTCTACCTCTCACCAGTAGTATTCTTGTACTTTAAATGAAAAAAAAAGACTTCTAAGATAAACAGAACCAACTTGATCTGTTACTTTACAACCCAGAGGCTCAGGATCTAATAAAACCACTACTAGCTCCAATTACCTATAAGCAATTAAAGAGGCTGCTGGAATAGTGCTAAGATATTGTCTGGCTTTTAGCTGTATACTCAAGGAGTTTGCAATACTGTCATATCTACCTTCTCATGTAACATGTATTTATGTCAGTTTTGCTATCATCTATTTGTGTTTGCGAAAGTGTTGTTTCTGCTTTCATTTTCAAGTGTGTTTAGTACAGTTTTGCAATCATGTAGGAACATATTTAGAACAGTTCACAGGCAGAGGTGTGTGTTTTATGGTGTAAATAATGTACTCTAGTAATTATCCAACATTTAGGAGAGTACTGACATTTCGGGTATATCTATAAAGGTCAGGTTTTGATTTTTAGAAGCTTACAAAATTCCTCCTAAATTAAATCAAACTAAATCATACAGATATAACAATATAGTCCCAAAGCAAATTTCAAAACAAGATTTCAATTAACCTTAGGTCAAGTTGTTCTATAGTTCATGTTTTTTTATAATAAAGAACTGTATCTCTACATGCATATGAATTGATTAAAAAAACTGTTTCAAACTTTTTTAATCATTTTACATTGTTTTTGTTTTTATAACTTTCATATTTATTTTTATCCTTTGATAGCTATTTTTTTACAAATGCACATACCTTTTTCTTATAACTTTACTTCTATTACCTTTTTAATATTTTTACTGGTCAGATATCTTATTTTCTTCTTCGTTTATCATGCTAAAATCGCTTGATCATCCACGTTTGTACCCATACAGATAAACTGCAACATTTCATTCACCGTGACTTCCCATTTCTAAACAATACCACATATGAGTAAAGGGAGGTAACCCAAACAGACTATTGAGAACTAGGTGTATTACCTCTATACAGTTTAGTTAGCCAATGTTTTGTTTGTGAATGGCTCTACTCTTCTACTTCTCTAGTTGTCTTTTACTTGAATGATAGACAGGTAAGTTCAATTGTGTATCTTTGAAGGAAAGGATTAAGTTTATGTCAAAGTTAGAAACATACCAGGGGGGGAAAAACACAGAAATTCCGGGAAAAAATATTAGTTTAAAAAGAAACAAGAGTGTCTGTCCATATGTCACAAAATACGCCCGTATAGTATTACACAAGTGAAATTAGCATATACAATGTAGTAAGAAATCAAATGCCTACTGTCAATCTGAATAATCTGTATGCTTGTAGCGTTAGTTGGTTAACAAACTTGGGCAAGATATTATACCCACAAACATTATCATAAAGCTTGATAATGATCCAATAAATATGATTTCTAAAGGACAAGCTTAATTTGGACAGTTTTGGATAAATCAAGGGCCATAATTCCTGAGCACTTCAGGCAATGTGGCTCGTTTTCAAACATTGTTACCAAGTTTGATGATGATCCAATGAAAAACATTTAGGTAGCAGAGCGGACGTTTATATTGGCAAATTTGGCTAATTCAAGGGGCATAACTCTAAAGTGCTTAATTGGATCTGGCTGGTTATCGAACTTGGCCGAGACATTTTGCCAACATACATTTTCACAAAGTTTGATGATTATACAATGAAAATTATTGAAGTTATTGAGCGGACAAATTCTCTGGACGCCGCACGTGTTCCCATAATACGTCTTTTTTTTCAAACGGGCGTATAAAAAGAGCCAGAGTTTCCAATAAAACCAAAACACAAATCCTTTATTTTTTGTCATAAAAAGCAGCCTGGGAAATACAGATAACTGAAAACAAATGTAACACAAGTAATATAAAACAGGCAAGAGTTGTTGAAATTGCCAGTTGAATTGCCTGACAAAGTAATGCAAGACACATAACATATCCAAACAAACAATGAAATGATTATGTTGATAAAAGGTTTCAAGAAATGAATAGGGACATATAACTAGAGCAGAATGTGAAAAGAGACAGCGAATGTTTATACTTTGTCACTGCATTGTTGTTGATGTGTTTCCACAAGTCTCGTCAACTTTGCAACTTTAGACTAAACAACCAAACCGTACATTTAAATCATGCTAATCCTTTCCACAGAGAAACTATCTAGTAGTCAATTTCTGGTGTTGTTTTTGGTGTTGTTTGACTGTAGACTGATGTGTATTTTGTTTGGTTACCAACCTTTAATTTACTTTGTGTTTTTTGGAGGGGTGTGGGAGGAGGTGTTGTTTAACTGTTGTGTATTTTTGTCTTGTTACTTTCTTTCCTCTCCCTTTTTATGGAAGTGGTTGGGGAGGTAATTTGTCAGGGAAGGGGGACACGTTGTTGAGAATCAGTGTTCAGAGATCATTTTAATATCCTAGGCGTTTCATAGATATGTGTAATGGTCTTTAGGACAAAACTAATCTGTATCTGTTCTCGAAACGTAATACCTTTTTTTCTGCATTTAAATACCTCTTTTCATAAATAATCCATAACCATAAATGATAACTTTAAAATGCTGCAAAGATAAAAAGTCAATGAATTTCTTCAATCTAATCAAATACGATCAAACTAATTAATTCTTCCATCCTCCATTGTTCATCGAAATCCCAGCTCAAATGCATTCAGTTCAGTTCCACGAGTTTTCTTTTATTTCTCTCCAAGAACACCAGATATATGGCATAATTACTTGCAAATTAGCAACCTTTGAAGGCAATTAGTAGGCCCTGAATGTGCCAGCCTTCCACTATTAACAGCCAGTTACCATGCAATGACTTCCCCCAAAGTTGTTCCTGCTTCTCCCAGAAATAAAATAATTTTCTATCTTTCCCCACCCCTTTCTCTCCTTTGGTCTCTCCTTTGTACTGCTACAAATACAGGACTAGAAATACAAGAAGACGTATTGCGAGAGACAAGAGTTTCTATTGATCTGAATGGCTATACAGTTTAAGGGCTTCAGATGCTGTAAAGTGCCATCTGATTGCTGGAAATCTCCTACACGATCAATATTCATGAAAACATTCCATAATCCTAAATAAAAAATATAAAAAATCCGAGATATTTTTTTTACAGTCAAGCCGTAGGAAATTTTTCGATCGCACAAATCTGGTCATATCGTAACTATTAACTACAGATGCTACTCAAAAGTGATATAACATACTATAATAACAACTCGAGTGGAGTCGCGAAATTGGAAAAGCAGTCATCATGGATCAAGTTGTCTGGATATCTAAGGAAGAAATGAAATGGTCATTGTAACAATATCCTAGTGATGAAAAGTAAATACATTGTAGCAGCAGCATAGATGCACAAACAATGGACAAGACTTCAAATGGAGCTAAAACAATCTCAGAGATGATACTGTAGATTTTATATTTGTCAGAAATTAACATGCAAAACTTAACATGAACATTAACAAAACAGATATAGATGTGATAACAATTTTCGGGATGAAAAAACAATCATATTTTTCAGGTTAACAAATTCCCAGTTGATTAAATAATTCTTTGACTAAGTATAGATTTTGATATAAATAAAATAACATATCAGTATTCCAGACGCAAAAATAAAAATACCCCACCCACACTCACAGATTTACAGTATTCCCCATTCATTAAAGTTTCAGCTATCTCGGTGTTGGATATCGCTGTCTGTCGTAGTAAAACATGGCCGCCTGAGTAAACTCCTCTCCTATTCGAGGCCCTCAGGCAGTGAGTCAATATCATTATCAGAATATCTCAAAGAGTCAATGCCAAACTAGGCTATGTGGATCTTTATTATATCTCCACATAGATCTATATCGCAGTCGGTGTCAGTTTCGTTCCCAAGCTAACATTCCCGAGAGTAATTGCAAAACTACACTATTTAGGTCTTTGTTCTAATTTCACTTAGACCAATATTGCAGCCAGCTTTAGTTATGTTTCCAAGCCAATGTGTCACGGGT
>ENA-OREC01002304-OREC01002304.1-marine-metagenome-genome-assembly--contig:-NODE-2304-length-10432-cov-7.040270_pt1 | contig 10432 bp, 2 predicted proteins | sample MGYA00248626_ERZ508543 | MGnify/ENA primary metagenome ERZ508543 (study PRJEB26211, sample SAMN05518279) | marine metagenome | isolation source: Puget Sound, Washington, USA | host: Bankia setacea...
TTAACTAACTCATAAACACAAACAGAGCATACATACACTTGTTAACTAACTCATAAACACAAACAGAGCATACATACACTTGTTAACTAACTCATAGACACAAACAGAGCATACATACCCTTGTTAACTAACTCATAATTACAAACAGAGCATACATACACTTCTTAACTAACTCATAAACACAAACAGAGCAAGTGTACTTAAATGTGTTATACTCAACGTTTCGACAGTATGTGCCACCTTCAAAGTTATTATATCAACTCCACACTATAGGAGGTGGGCCAATAGGGTTGATAGGTACCAATTTGGGTGAACATTGTTAATGGTTATTTCTTGTAAGGTATATATAAGACGAGTTTAAAAAAGTGTGATAGAGTTGCGTATCTAACAGCTATTGGCTTAGAGCAGAGTTATTGTCCTTGAATTCGTCAAAATTAGGATTTTCAAGGGTTTGCCAAAATAACATCACTGTTTGTCACTTTAAAGCCCCCAAACTTCATATAAAAGATAAACAATACAAGCATATGCTGAAATTATAATCATCTTTGATATTCAGAAATTTAAAACTTGGTTACTGCTCTTGTTTTAACAATTGCGTACTGCTTTTAGCTTGATTTTTGTTTACATTTCATTCATACAACATCCAAGCCACATATATATTATATGATACTCACTCCTCATACTAATGATACTCATATCATGAAGGTTAAGTAAATCTCATATCTAAAAAGCAGAGTTATTGCCCTTGAATTACAATAATCAACGTATTTTCAAATCAGATAAAGTTAAAGAGTAAACTACAAAGTAATTACAGGAAAAACACAATAAAATTATGTCACATGTTTCACCTACGAAACGAGGAATGTACTGATAGGCTCTCCCGGTACATTGATGTCTTACTTCAGGTTAATTTTAGTATACTAATAACTCTCTTTATGAATACAGACGAGTGTATGTCTTTCATTTAAAGCCATTGATAAAAAACAATCCCATAAACCGTGATGTAAGCTTCAAACTCCGGTGTGATGGAAATGCGCTAAAACCAATGCGCCGATTTACAAGTGACTTCCAGGAAAGGCTATATGACAACCAAGAAATATGATGACGCTTGGTTAGCATATGACATCTAAATAAGAATTAAACAAGTGTTGACTGGGTTGGCACCCTATTGTACGGTATTTGTGATGACAAACACAAGGAAGCTACTACAAACCAGAAGAAAGCATACTCGCAGGGCCGTCCGAGAGTGGGGGAAAACAATGACGAATATGCGAGAACAACATACTTTGACTGGAGGAGTCACGTCAGTGATATGTCAATGTGGGAGATTTTACAAAAACAATTGAGGAGTGCAGATTCATCAGACAAAGAGTGGCTGTCAGATGTGTGAAAACGCATCAGCAACACACAGATGTACGTATATAGGAATCTATTATGCACACATATTTCCTAAAGTACAATAAACCTATTTGTTTACGCTTATCAACAACATACCTGACGTTACATCTATTACATGTCACAGTTTAACTTTGAGTCAATCATGTCTTATTATCGCATATCACTCATCAAAATAATGAGACCGACAATGTTAATCTCTAGACATGTGTTTCGTTGGAATATAAATGATGCAAAGCTTCCGTTCTTTTGTAGTTATAGTATTTATGTCACAACAAAAAGAATAACACAAATGACATTGTCTAGTTCACTACATTTAGCTTCTTATATATACATATATATTTAATATATTTATCTAATTATTAAGTGAACCCACGTTTACCAAACTTTTACATAATCTGGACTCAACTTTCATCTGAACGTCAAGAATAAAAAAGTAACTGTTTACCACAATACTACGCGTTACATAAGCCCATTTGTATTCATCATTTGATATGTGAATCTTTATTCAAAAATTAAATATCATACGGGAGCATAGTCTTAGCCTAGTGAAATTAGTCCTAGTTACTGGTCTCGGGGATGCGTTGAGTGTTTAGTGTTGAAGGCTTCTTTTATTAAATCAGTAGGTTGTCAAATACAATTTTAATATTTAGCCCTATCAGTATAGTATTATGCTTAAACAAAAGAACATGTATTCAACTTTGACCTGCGATAGACCTATCCCATTTGAAACCCTTGTTGAAACCCTGGCATACAACTGATCATGTGTCTAGTTGTATCACTGCATATCTACATATCAGTTCTACATCTAACAGTGTGATGCGTTGTTAAATTATTGACAACCGTTACACACTAACGTGACAAGAGTACATCGTTTATCTAGTGGGGACTGTGGTCTAGTGGTAAGACGCGGGCCTCTGGATCGAGAGGTTCAATTCCCACCCAGACCATCGGATATTTCTGGACATGGAACTAATCCCACATGTAAAATGGATACCTCTGAGGGTGTGAGTCATTGAGTCGGGCTGCTCTAAGAGCCAAAGTGTAAACGACCAACTCACGTATAACCCAATGAGCGGGGTAATATAGTTATAAAGTCCCTTTTGAAAAGGGGGCTATATAAATGCGGTATATTATTTTTTACAGGTCAAATCAGTTGGTTGTATTGAGTTGATTGTTGTGTTTATGCTTGAGTGCTTCTATTTCTGTATTAGTTTAGCTAAACCCAAGTGTGTTCAACATATCATGAACATTATTTTGAACAAAATTACATTAGACAGTTTTGAATAATTTCTCCAATTTTATTTGTAAAAAATATGCATTGGCTAAATGAGTTGTAACCTATCGTCTAAAAACACCACATGTAGGATTAACACAACATTGGAGGAAATAAAGATGTTTTTTTAGAGAGAGAATATTATTCCACTGGCATATGTTAACATAAGACTAGACTTGTATATAAATATGCAAATCAATACACTTTAACTTGAACACAACTATTGGCCAAAACGATGTGGATTTTAGATAAAATATTTCAGCAGCATTTATTATTAAATTCGCCAGACACCATCGACGTATGTCATATTCTAAAACATCTTTCAAATGTTTGGGTTACATGCAGTCAAATTAAATCGGCGTTTGTTAAATTTGTTTGGAATTATTAAGATATATCTGATTTGTCTATCGTGTCATGTTTTCATTTTTGCATTTCCTCTCAGGTTGTTTACAGACAATTATTTTACAAACGCTAGAACACCTTATTATAACCGGTAACATGCTAGCTCGTGTGTTTAATACGTGTTCCATATTGCCAAAGTGTGTGATTTATCACCAAATATAACTCTATGATTGGCAGTAAGTGCAGACCCGTTAGTTTTAGGAAGTGTAAATGCGCTTACTAAACATGCTACATTTCCCGAGTTGACGGCGGTGGGACCAATGGTGCCGCTGAGCTATAACATGTGGTCAAGGAACATGATATAGATCGATAATTTGCTCTTCTAAATATCATGTACAAAATGGAAAGAAATGTGCTGGTCCTCGGTATATGTCACATGTATGTACGAAACGACCCTGTCTTTAATTAGACAGAGTAGTTTCTGCCAATGATGAACTGCCTATAACAAACTGAGATAGCTAGTGCCTTGTACTTTAAGTATGGCTGATTATAACAAATGTTTTCGAGCACATACATTTTACATTTTAACTAACCATTATTGTAGAAACTGTTTTCATAATAAAACAACAACATTGCATACTGTTTCTGATATGTATTTAACGCGTGATCAACTGTGCAACTAACACATATTTTGTGTTAAAGGTACAAGTCACTTTCTACCTATGTGTGGGCAAAATACTGATGCTCATATAGACTAAAGTCAGGTGTGTACCACATTTTTACGGGTTCTGTTTGGTAGAGTGACTCAGTCGACAAACTGACTTACAGGGATAAACATAACAGACATAATGGAAACTGGAATATGGTTTATCTGTTGGATAGTATATTTGACTTCAGTATTTTCTGTTAAGAACATTTTGAATGCTAGCTTTCAGCCTAACTTTAACGTAATGCATACACAGTGCTAGTCAAACTATCCTCTAATTTAAAAGAAACTTTTTAAAAACTGCCATCGCTAAAAAACACGATTCTTTAGAAATGATAGCACGAAATGTTAGTTCACGGTCACCCAATAACGATACCATAACGAGAATACAGTAGTTTTTGTTGATAATTTGAAACATTCTAAAAGTTTATGTTATTTGCACAACTAACTGTTTGATTACGAATATTCTAAGCTAAACGCAGTGCATATGGGCCTAATGTGTAGACATAAAACCAAAGTAATGTAAGATTAGTGTTTATTTAACAACCAATATAATTGATTGAACCTTACACTACCTACACCAGATGGTAAGTGGCATAACTGGTATCCATGGAGTAGATGTGATGTAACATGTGGAGGCGGAACAGAGCAGAGAATGCGTCAATGTGTACGTTTTCGTTTTGATCATTCGTGTAAAGGCGAAAGCATTGAGGCACGTTCATGCAGCACACAAGCCTGTCAAAGTATGTCGTTTTGATAAATGTGTGTGTGTTATCATTTATGTCACATTGAAACTCATCGAACTAATTATATCTAAATATATACTTTGAGGCTCATTGTTTTCATTTCGCATGAATATGTATAAAGTTTGAAAAGTACAAAGCTGATTGTCACTTTATACAGTTAGTGGTAGCAGGCATACACGGTTAATGGTTAGCTTATTGTACATAGTATATTGTATGCTGAGAATGTAGTATTCATTTTTAACTGATGAAAAAAATAAAAATAAACTTAGATGCATCACAACGATTAATCGAATCTGATTTAGTTCAGCATATGGGTAGTGACAATGACACAGTATACGCTTGTAATATCGATAACATAAGCTATTTTAGTTCATTGAAATATGTGTTTAATATGAACTTAGTTAAAACCCACCTCGGACGAATGGCATTTTTGTTAAAATGATAATGTAACAGGTGAAAAAGTGTGGCTCGACCGGGGCTCGAACCCAGGGCCTTTCGTTGACCGTGCGAACACTCTACCACTGAGCTACCGATGCACCCGTTCACAACACCAGCAACTTTTTACCTTAACCCTACCCGGTTACAATAAGGAAACATGAAATAATTTTTTAAAGATAATACTTCACATTCTTTAGTTATACATTAATCAGAGTTGTACTGGTTAGTGCTAGTATAGACAATGTGGCTGAATATATATGCACACTGTATAGTTGTACTGCTTAATGCCCTAAGCGTTAGGTTTAAGGTGAACAGTTATTGGTGAGATAACCTGGGGCCGTATTCAATATACAATTTAAGTTATGTCTTATCTTTAAACTTAAGTTCAAATGTTTTCCTCTGTCATATAGACATAATTTGGCTGCTGAGGTTATATCTATCTTCCGATAGTTTTAAACCCCAGCTAGGTTCTCTTTAATGTGTGTTACTGCTAAACTCCAGCTATAGGAATCATTCTTTGATATACTTGCATCAATAAACTGGTTAACCTAAATTGATATGACACCATCAAAAGTCAAACTGCATAAAATATATAAATCACAAAGAGTGTGTAAGTTTGTAAATCTTTTTTGCTGAAGTCATGAAACAACCGTATTATCAAGTTATCAAATAAAACAATTTGAATATCAATCAAACAAAATATCCATAAAATGAATTCAACTTTTGGCAAGTAAATAACAAAAGATAAAAATAAATCAAACACAAATTTCGCCAATCCAGTCCTCTTTTAACACATATCACATTATTTACAACATAAACACTTCTATAATCCAGATTCCTTTCCCCGCGGTATGAAACACATCTTTTACTAAATGTATGTAGCAATGAATTCTAACTGGTTCCACTTTGCTTAAACAGTCAATGAGGATGACTGTAGCCACCATAGTTATGGCCGTTCAACAACCAAACAACTTCCTAATTTAGCCATGCACATATTGCATGTGTAAGCATTTGCTTGAATTTAAACTTGTTTAAGTTAATCCTCAATGTGTCAAAGGCAAGGTGCATCGCGAATTCTTATGACAAAACAGTTTTAAGCACACGAGGATTTTGAGACGTTAGTACTTTCACAAGTGCTTTTTGTTAGAAGAACAATGTTTCCACAATAGTCGTTATCCGTTATATTTCACATTATCCCATATTATAAGTGAATGTAAAGTTTGGAAATCGTCGATGTCCATTTTATTAGATCAGTCGAAAACTTGATCACTGCTTCGCTAAGAAATCATCCAATTTACACACTTTAAGTGAACGAGAAATGTTGCTTGAATCGTCCACATACCACGTCGTTCACACAAAGAGCTTTTACTATCATAACATCTTGTTCATGGTGAATAAAACCGTATCTTTGCGAGATACGACATAGCACACACAACTCAAATTGAAACAACCAAGCGGATCGAGACGCTGTAGCAGTATTCCGTATGCATTGCGAGGACAAAACAATCATATTTGTATAAAACTACGCTACGGCACTAATATACGATTAATTATTTTAACAGTTGATGTAAGCGTTTTACGTAATACGTTTGATTGTTTCTGTATGAAGATAAACGTCAGTTACAAATTGAACACAGCTAAAGGTGTATATTGATAGCCCATCATAACATCACAATTACTTTGATAACTTTTAGAACATGATTTGGCTTTAGTTTGTATTTTACAAAACGTTCTTAGATAGTTCTTTTGTTTTCACATTAAAGTATAATTTTAATAGTTCTGACATGCTTAGATTATTCATAAGTTTTGTTTAATATACAGTAGGTAATGATTGGATGACATGGAGAAGTTGGTGTAGATGTACATTCACATTTGGCGTCAGTGCCTGTTTCTGGAATGGAATAACAAAACGCTGTCGTCTTTGTAGAGTGCAAATCCTTCTGTTTCTTTATGATAACCGCCTTATTGTTATTTGTATCATTCGTTCAATTCATCAAGCGATATGATATCCTCAATTGTAAAGAAAACAATATGTATACGGCTTTAAGATATAGTATTAACAGTTGACGGCGGTTGGGGTGGTTGGCGTCAGTGGGGCTTCTGTTCAACTGTATGTGATCGAGAATCTAGGACGAGAACTAGATCATGTACCAATCCACGTCCAGCCTATGGGGGCAAATCATGCGTTGGACAGCACAAACAAAGAATGAGGTGTGCAACCCATCCATTGTGTAAAGGTTATTATTTAGTAATATTCTATCCATTTAAACCGTTGCAACTATGTCGCAAAACATTCATTGTTTGTTTTAATAAATATTTTAATTAATTGAAACGGTATTATATTGTTTGAAGCAACGTAGTCTGTAGATGGTTAGAACATGCTTGTGGACGGCTATGCTCGGTAAAAAATCATTTCTTCTTAAACGTTTATTTAAGTTGATTGTTGTTTCTTCTTCTAATATATGTTCTTTGTTTATACTACAATTACTACAACCTCGTGTGTAAGTATGACATAGACAGTACAATAACAAATAATTTACCTGACATTTAAATGAAAATTATTGTAGAAAAAAAGTGTAACCTCCCGCCCCCACTTACCTTCCACATTACAGTTACGAGTCCAAGACAAACACATACTTCTACTATAACACATGACAGAATCCAAACTACTACCGATGCGAATAAAACAATGATCAAACGTACATAAGGCACAACAATACAATTGTCTCTAGCGACTAGGTCGGTGACTACAAACTCCATCTACAAGAGTTATGGGACAAACCCGTCATCTACATCAAACACAAGTCTAATATCTATATCACAAGGTAGGTTGCAAGTATCCTATAACGATATGCCATGGTCGACAACTAATTCATGTGATTCAGTTGAGTTTTGAATAATGTATTTACCATTTAACTTAGTTCTAGTACTTTTGACAATAACAATCATATCAACTTTCTGTTAAAATATGTCTAAAATGTATGATAAATAATAAATTAGGCTCGCTTAGAGAACAACTAGTTATTGTAAGTTACTGCGCGAGAAAATTAATGAATATTGCAATATTCCCCAGTAGCCATACAGACAGACGTAGAAACAATTCTTATTAAACCAAGCGACATTGTTTTGTAATTCTTTTAAAGCTTGTGGATATGTTTGTCATGGTGATTATTTTTAGTATATTGTAGAAGATGTTTATTTGGGTACTGAAACTACCTGACAACTTTCCATATGATATTCTTATATTATTGCTTCAAGTTCAATTGCAGGCGCCAAGAACAACAATGTTGACCAAGTGCCTCCTATGAATATCGTTACTACTATGGCGGGAGTTGGTGGTATGTTTTCTGGTGTTCTTGTGGCTGTAGTTGTAGCAATACTCATTTACAGAAGGTTAGATTCATGACACATACATATATATATACATCTCAGGACTTACCTTTTGATCAATATGAAATACGTTAATGGAACTAATACATTGGGGGAATCAAACACACATAAGGTTTCGCAAGATTTGATTAAATTCCTTTACTGCCTGTTAAATACGTTACTAAATAAATGATTCATACTTACAATGCCATATAAACATGAAGATTAAAAATCGAAAGTTTATATATCATATGTTAACAATCTGAAACTTGTTTATAACGCTTAGTATACTATAGTTCTACACGGTATTTATAAGGTGAAAGAGAGAGAAGACAGACAGCAATTGTTTGAAATACAACGATATTGAAACTTGTATTTAATATATATATTCCAGGAGATCAAGTCCTTCGTCAGCCCAAGAGGTACAGCCGAATGACAATAGCAATGGCCCTACGGCTGACAACCAATATGAGAGTATATACAGACGTAATGAAAACCTGACAGGCGAAGGTTAGTCCGTGGTAGTCTCGTTGTACTGAAATAACACATTTTTTTTGTGTCAGACGGTTGTTCTCCTTTAAATTTTAGATGCATGATGTTAGTCTCGCCATTACCTTGTTAACATATACCCTGAACATGTTTTTGTTTTGCTTTGCTATCACTTAAGGGTATACACCAGACAAATATGTAAATATAAACATTGTATATTGAGATTTGTTTCTTAGAATATGTGCAATGTGACTTTGACTCGATTCAATGGTTTATATGTTGTATTTAAACTTTGTCATGTTTCGCTTCATCAAATGTGCATAATGATGTTTATATCATGAATAAACTTTGTTCTTTTTTATTGTATGCTTATAACACATACATTTACTTTATGCAGTTGTAATAATATTAAAGATATATGTAGGCAACTAACATTTATTTCTGTTCGATCACGACTTACATTGTATTTATATAACTCTAAGGTGTTGTCATAAATTCACACATATTTTATAATAATACTCTATTATAGAAATCACATATTTACAAGAGCATGGTTTACACACAAAGTCAATGTATTCTATAAGTACTGACTGTGGATCCGTGAATCACCTATTATGCTCATAAGTTTAGCTGATTTCTGTTGTTGTTTAAATGACTTTGAACATTATGCAAATTCATGTGGGTTTTTTAATATCTAAATTACTTCGATAACAATTGTATGCAGTATACCTCTAAAGCCGTTCTCGACATGTCATAAAATAAAACTAATTTCACTGATATTGGTATAAATGTGTTGTTAGGTGACTACACTGGACTAAGGGAGATAACAGCACGAGCAATCACAGCAACACAGGCTAACTCACCGGTGACGTACGTTAATGCTGGTAAATACATGTTTAACTCTCGCACAAACTCTTTATATAGTCTTACATTTATCAACATGAGACTTGTTCACTGCATAGCCAATATCAGATGATTTGTTTCTCTCTATTTTGTTTGAACAGTAAATTCCTATTCTGAAATGCTCTCTAAATTGAGTTGGAAGTGGCCTTATTAAACATTTTCTTTTTGTTTAAAGTAGACGTAGGCATTCATATTAATTAAGAAACAAAAGTCATGATCTTTATATGTTTATCATTATGTTTTCGTATTTGCTGAACTTGGATCAGACGTATAAAGTATTGAAATAATTATTTGTTTGTATTTTATTAGTAAGTATGCGCAAGAGAACTAAAACTTACGTCCGAATTAATTTTTGTTATATGTATATTCAGATCAGGCAGCTGCTTTAAACAACGGAATGTGTAAATGACTCAATCCGATAACAAACCATAACACTAAACACATTATAAGAGTGGTGTGTATTTTACAGAAATTCCAGTGTATTTGGAGCTAGAAGATATCGCTAGGCTAGATGACACTGACCAATCGCTGAATAGTGGAGCTTCTTATGTTAACGATGGTAAATATAGTCTGTGCTTACACTATATTTTCCTTTAGTACATTCGAGCGTGTTTAATCAACCGTAATGTTTTTTATACGATCACTTGATTGTGGATATGTTGTGTTGAAGAGAGATGGAAGATAGATGAAAATTTAATAAGCACTCTCGTTAATAAAAGTCTTTATTATTATTATTATTATTATTATTATTATTATTATTATTATTAT
>ENA-OREC01002305-OREC01002305.1-marine-metagenome-genome-assembly--contig:-NODE-2305-length-10430-cov-13.217811_pt1 | contig 10430 bp, 6 predicted proteins | sample MGYA00248626_ERZ508543 | MGnify/ENA primary metagenome ERZ508543 (study PRJEB26211, sample SAMN05518279) | marine metagenome | isolation source: Puget Sound, Washington, USA | host: Bankia setacea...
AGCATCCCAGCAGAGAGTATTACTAATTGTGACACCAAGAAGTTTTTCAACAGAGCTAACTTGTATTTTACTATCACGTACACTTATATCATGATCATAATTTGCAAGAATCTGCTGTTTGTGTTTAGATGAGATATACATAAGTTTAGTTTTGGAAACATTTAATGACATGTTATTTGAATTACACCAGGATGTAACATTTTGTAAATCAGTTGTTAAGGTTTCTACCAATGTATCTATAGAGTGGCTTGATATACCAACTGTGGTATCATCGGCAAATATGTCAGCACAGGTACTAGTACGTGAGAGGGGTAGATCATTTACATCAATCAGGAAGAGAATTGGCCCAATGACAGATCCTTGGGGCACGCCAGAGATCACCTCCTTTTTATCAGTAGTTGCATCAGCATAGTGGGTTTGTTGAACACGTTTGTTTAAGTATGAAGAAAACCATGAAGTGTCAATGTTATACAGTTTAAGCTTACGGATCAAAAGACTGTGATCGACTCGATCAAAAGCTTTAGAAAAGTCTAAACATAATGAACCTGCTATTCTTATTAATCAACAGTTAAGTGTCGTGTGCAAACATGTGTGTTATGGCGGAATATGGAGGTGAGATAGTTCCCGCCTTTCCCTACAAATATGTATGCCAGTGACAATTAAAGTTGATTTATTTCCTCAAATTAACAAGTTAGTGGCTTTGACAGAGATGTCTTTTAATAACAATGAAACTATACATTGACAGTGTTGAGGTCACATAATCACTTACCACAAATTCACATATATTTAATACAAGTTTGCTTGTGTGTGATTGTGGTATCATTTCTTACCTGTAAAGTGTTACTTCTTTTATGGTCAGTTCACATGTAAGCGCGTATTTCTTTCTTAAAACATATGTATGACAACGTGACAACCAAATATGACATGTAATAATTCATTTATGATATTATATGATCAAAGCCAACTTTTGAAGAAAAAACACACGAACTAATTGAACATAAAATGTGTTCATATTTATTTGGATATGCAGTTAGAGGTATAAGTGAATAGAATTGCCAAACAAAAACTCAATATAAAATCACATATCTCTTGCCAGCGCAACATATAATGTGCTAATTTGTGTATTGATCTTTTTTTAGGAAAGTACCCAATAGTTTACCAAGGTGGTGGGGTAACAAAACCCAAAGGAAATTGTGAAAACCCAATCTGAATAGTTGCTGGTATTTAGCAAGTATGTTATTAAAGACATATTACTCAACAGCAGTACGATAGTTACTTAATAAAAATCTGCAAATACTCGATTCGTGTGCTCTTCCAGCGGTACGTTAGGGTAAATTAATCCATACTATTCTCATATGTTGCTCTGCTTTCCCCAATAATCCAAACCATGAATGGATACTTTCAAATCGAGTCGTTAGTTCTAGCAAATAGCTTTTACAATTACAGTTTAACTTGATACCGTTTTAATACACCATATTTCGACTTCTTGATTTGTTACTTTAAAATTCAATCTGTATTCCTCCTACCTGATGTACAACATGATATTTCCTCCAGGGGAAACCAATGTCATAAACATGAAACAGTTAGAACTGAACGAACATCACATGCAGCTATATGAATTTCTAGTGAATTTCGACGTCATATGATATGTTTGTTTGTGTGCAACTGTGTAACATACCGTGTCCAAAAGCGAATTACGTCATAGAAAAAGGTGATAGTGGATGAATGCTAATCTAACAGGTTTATCAAAGAAGACTTAATAAGTCAAACCTTTTTTGAAAATGATACAGATCACACAAGCATAAGAAATATGTGAAAACCGCACGTTGAATCTTTGAAACCAATCTTAACCACAATATTGTTGAGGGTCACACTTTTTTCTGATTAACTTATTCTTGGCACAATAATGACCTATCTAAATTCTCTTTTCGTTTATAATTACAACATTGTATATAGTTGATAGGTCATAATATCTGTATCTGGAGAAATCAACACTTCCTAGTCTGGTTACAACACCTGGGATAGACTGTGGTTGCTTGATTCCATATAAATAGAGAGACAATTTGTTCATTCTGATTGTGGTTATACATACGTTCTGATGTGCCGATAGTAAATATTAAAAAAAACACAAGTATCTCAAATTAAGATGCTTTAGACAGTACGTTTAACTAAAATACGATGTACATAGCATTAAAAACATAGTTTAATACATACTTAGCTCGATTAAACTAAAACAGGACATTCCTCTAAAGAAGTGTTTTTGCTAGCTATTCATAAACAACGAAAGTATAACGTGTACCAAATGATAGTAAATACAGACAGTTGACGGTAATCCGTTAAGAACGATTAAGTTAACAGGATTAAATAGCTGGAAGAACTCCATTCGTACTCACAGGTAAACTTAGCTACTAAAGTTGTCTCCCTTATCTTCATTTCGTCACATGTGTGTTTAAATTGGATGGTTTTTTTTATATTTTCTTATATTGATTCTCTTTTATGAATGCTGTGTTTCAAAAGCTCTCATTTACGGTGGTCTTTTGCTTTATGCGTATGCTCAAACTGTATAGATAGATGTCTGCTAGCTTCTAAATAATACTTGTCGAAAGTCTAGGAGTTAAGCTGTCGACATGGCAAGATTTCACTCCAGCACTTATGCTTCGTCAGTTTGAGTATTGATTTGGAAGTTGTAATATTTAGACGTCGTTAAAAGGAACTAAACTTGACATTAGAACGACAGCTACCCTAATGAGTTGACACGAAAACTTAGGTCATTTAATGATCGAATAAACCGCTATATGAGCTATGATAGTTCTACGAGGGATAGCGAAACTGTTGGACAGGAGAAATACATGTTTTAATGATTTGTCTCTGACATTTCGTGGACACCTTTTTACTTTGAGTTACCTTTTTGTATTGTGTTATGAAATTGATATATTTTTTGCTCGTTCATAACTCTAATGGAACATTGATTCACCAGTAGGCATTACTATACATCTTAGAGAAACATATGTTAAACTAGTATCATTCACCCGAAGAAAGATGTGAATGATGTGGGTCCATCTTACAATCCATAAATATATTTATTTCTACATATGTGTTTACTTCTCATGACGTTGTTTCTCTTTCAGCAATAACACGCCATAGCAAGACATGGGTACTCTCTCAGTGACAATATTCCTTCTCAAGATAGCAATCTGGTGAGTGTTTGTAACATTTCCAATAATACGAATTTCATAAGATTACGGATAGATACTGATCAACGTGTTTTACATTATTTTCGAACACGTCAACCTTACTTTGTAAATTTACATATTCGGATTTGATAAGATTTAACTAAATATGAACATGTTTGGTCATGCTGTTATATGTCATAGTAATAATAATGAGAAAGTGTTCAAACATAATGCAATGGTAAACATGTATACACGTACGTGGTTAAAACACACTTACATAGTTTGATTTCGCAAACACAATACAATGTCGATGTAAACCAAATGTCACCTTAAACTTATGGTTTGCTTTTTCCATTTCAGTTTAGTATATGGTGAGAACAAAATAGAGCAAGACTCGGGGCTCAGAGAAGAACTTAATGCTGCATTTCAAAAGAAGTATGACGGCGGGAACTTTGATTCATTGGCAAGTGGTTTAGTCGGAAAACGATACGACGGTGGCCATTTTGATTCGTTAGCTAGTGGATTGGTAGGAAAGAGGTATGATGGTGGACATTTTGATTCGTTAGCAAGTGGGTTAATAGGAAAGAGATACGATGGTGGTCAATTTGATTCGTTAGCGAGTGGTTTGGTGGGGAAACGGTACGATGGTGGTGGCCATTTTGATTCGTTAGCGAGTGGATTAATAGGAAAGCGGTACGATGGTGGACATTTTGATTCGTTAGCAAGTGGTTTGGTTGGAAAACGATACGATGGTGGACATTTTGATTCGTTAGCTAGTGGATTGATAGGAAAACGGTACGATGGTGGTCAGTTCGATTCGTTAGCGAGCGGTTTGGTTGGAAAACGACAAGATGGTCGATATTTCGATAACATAGGCAGTAGATTGGTGGGAAAACGGTACGATGGTGCAGGCCATTTTGATTCGTTAGCGAGTGGATTGATAGGTAAACGATTCGATGGTGGTCATTTTGATTCGTTAGCCAGTGGATTGATAGGAAAACGGTACGATGGTGGTCATTTTGATTCGTTAGCGAGTGGTTTGGTTGGAAAACGGTACGATGGTGGTCAATTTGATTCGTTAGCGAGTGGTTTGGTTGGAAAACGGTACGATGGTGGACATTTTGATTCGTTAGCCAGTGGATTGATAGGAAAACGGTACGATGGTGGTCATTTTGATTCGTTAGCGAGTGGTTTGGTTGGAAAACGACAAGATGGACGATATTTCGATAACTTGGCAAGTGGATTAGTTGGCAAACGATATGATGGGTCAAGTTTAGATTCATTGGCCAGTGGACTTGTAGGTAAACGCTCCGGATATTTTGATCCTCTCGCTAGTGGGCTTGTTGGTAAAAGAAAGCGGAATTGGTATGACAAAAGATATCAGTTTTTCGATAGCTTGGCCAGTGGCTTAGTGGGTAAACGATCTGCGCCAATGCAAACACAGGACAATACAGGGGTATCTGAGGAAGCACCATTAAAACAATCTTATTCACATTCTCCTGTCGTAAGTAGATGAAGAAAGCAATTGTAAAGATCTTTATTATCTAAAATTAAGATATGCAGTCATTGGGTGAACGGTCATATGGCAATAATATTGGCAAGAAAACAACAACAATATATTTGACAGATTATTTTATTTATTTTATTTATTTTATATGCCCATGATTCTGGGAATGTTATTATATGCTATTGTTTTCTCTTTTAAATGAATTGAATTGATAAATTGTTTTGTTATTTAATTAACTACATGTTTGTGCTGCCATAAATGTGTAATTTCAAATATCTTGAACCCCTTGTTAAGCAAAGGTCAAACAATAAAACGTGCAGATGAATGCAGGCTTGTGTTATGCTTTCCAGGAACAAAGGTTGGTATTGAGTACCAATGTGCATAAATCACATATATCTACAGATACTGAACAATGTTGAAGTCATGTCATTTCAAACACTTCATTTAATTATTTCAATATACATATATAATTATATATGCCTATAAAGAATGCGCTGTTCTTCACAATGATAAACATCTAGAACGCAGTTATGTTCAACCGTTCATATCGCCAGCAACAAAGCGTTATAGAATTACAGCGCATATCAATACCACAGTACATTCAACACAAACATGCGTTCCTACAATGTGTAATAGGATGAAATCCAAATATTCAGATATACCCTCTATAACATCGCGGAACACTTACTACCGCGCAGTGTTGACGATGATACTGGCGACGACGATGGTGATGGACGACGAAGAAGATGATGTTGACGACGGTGATGAGATGACGACGTAGATGACGATGACAATGATGGACGACGATGATGATGAATTTGGTCATGATTGGTGTGACGATAATGCAGTTGATGTCAAGATAATGATGGCGACGATGATGGGTGACGACCACGATGATAAATTTGATAATAATTGCTGTGACGATGCCGACGTCGATGATGATAATAATGTAAAGTGGAATGTAAAAAACAACATGATTATACAAATGTCACCAGAATAAAACAGAGATATAGATAAGATAAGATAAGATAAGATAAGAGATATAACGTACATTCCGATCAACGAATAAATTGACATAGAAAAGTGTCCATACACGATTTTGCAAAGTTAAGCATACATTACTCACTTAACATTGACTCACACAGCCACCTTGATTCATCATTCTCTATTAACATACTAAATTTAAACTGCTATCCCGGTACCTAATCTTAGCTTAACCTATATACGCATTGACTAGTTGACTAATAAATGATGCACGTGAGACAAGCACCCGGTTGGTCTATTATTCAGTCATAAAGTGTATTCTTCGGCTTGGTTATAAAACTTCCACTGTTCCGGGCAAGACGCAGCTCACGTAAGTCAGAATGAAGTACGTCTGTGCAGGGAGGGTAATTGTGATTTGTTTGTTTCATTTTTTACAATATTTGTATGACCCAAATTGTAATGGACTCTGTAACATGGGCATGCATTTACGCTTGCTGCCACTGTTTACTGATACATGCAATAACGCTTGCTGCCACTGTTTACTGATACATGCATTTACGTTTGCTGCCAATGTATACTGGTATATACATTTACGTTTCTGCCACTGTATACTGGTATATACATTTACGTTTCTGCCACTGTATACTGGTATATACATATACGTTTCTGCCACTGTTTACTGGTATATACATATACGTTTCTGCCACTGTTTACTGGTATATACATTTACGTTTGCTGCCACTGTTTACTGGTATATACATTTACGTTTCAACAGTGCTATCGAAAAACGGTAAGGTCTTTTTATTGCAAAATTAAATTGTTGTCGTATCGAACTTTTCTTTTAAAGAATATGGCCAACGCAACTCAATGTTTGGGCAACAGTGCTTACGGAACGTTTTCTCTTTATTAAAAACAGTACAAGTTACATTTGGAAAAGGTCTCCGGTCCGATATGTCCTCTATCGCCTTCTATGAAAATAAACTTGGTTCTTAACAGTGCTGACCTTTATTTTAGCACATGTGCGTTGATTATTGTCATGAAATACTGCTAACCTTGCCCGATGTCTAATAATGTATTTGCACCACACAGTAGCTTCAGATGTATCTCACCGGGTCACACTCTTATTCGGCACGTACTATCTGATTAATAGTTTAAACAATTCCACTGGTGGTATGACTATAATAGAAAACTGCTGAGTCCACAAAACGCTACAACACATTAAATGTCAAAAAGCAACAGTATTGGTAATATCTTGACCTTAAACTATGATATATATATCTTGAGAAAAAACGTATGAATGTTGAGTAACCGAAACAACTGATACCAGATCTGGGTCAAGTGTGTATGGTTGCAAAATTTGAATAAAAGAGCAATATTGTTGTCTCAGCATTATTACTGGTTCCACCCTTTCTTTACTCAATTAAGTAATTAGATATTTGAAAGTATGCCGAGGAAGAAAGTACCTAAAACAGATACCTACAATGAGTACCATCTTCAGAATGTTTACAACCTTCCGAATGCTTACCGTCCTCAGAATGCCTACATGATCTTCAGAATGTCTACCACCTTCAGAATGTTTACCATCTTCAGAATGTTTACCATCTTCAGAATGTTTACCACCTTCGGGAATGTTTACCATCCTCAGAATGTTTACCATCCTTAGAATGCCTACATGATCTTCAGAATGTTTACCACCTTCAGAATGTTCACCACCTTCAAAATGTGTACCACCTTCAGAATGTTTACCACCTTCAGAATGTTTACCACCTTCAGAATGTTTACCATCTTCAGAATGCGTACCGTCCTCAGAATGCCTACACGATCTTCAGAATGTTTACCACCTTCAGAATGTTTACCACCTTCAGAATGTTTACCACCTTCAGAATGTTTACCATCCTCAGAATGCCTACATGATCTTCAGAATGTTTACCACCTTCAGAATGTTTACCACCTTCAGAATGTTTACCATCTTCAGAATGTTTACCATCCTCAGAATAATTACCATCTTCAAAATGCTTACCATCTTTCAGAATGCTTACAGGCTTCAGAATGTTTACATCCTTCAGAATGTTTACCATTCTCAGAATAATCACCATCTTCAAAATTCTTACCATCTTCAGAATGTTTATACATTCTTCAGAATGCTTACCATCGTCAGAATGTTTACCATCGGTTCCTAGATGGTGCATAGATAAAATGAGCGCTATTTAATGGTAAGACAGATATCATCTCATCGGATGCCACGTGATTAGTCGGAATATTCTATCCGGTCGCCATTGGTACTACATTCAAACACCTGCCTATATATTATTTGACTTGTTTGGTCTCTTTTCACCATCAAAAACCAGGAGTTATAAACACATTATGTACAACGTGTGCAAGTATCTAAGCATGGACTTTCGCTCAAAATCAAAATTTACATATTCATCTGTACTTCATAACCACATAGTACTTATAAAAGTATGCCCTTGTGGAAGATATAGACAACTAAACTCGGTCCTATATCATAATAATCATATACTGAAATCGTTAAACATGTCTGCCGGCAATTTGAAACTAGGAAAACCAAAGTTGTGTTGTTTTTTTCTTCAAAACTCAACAGAGATTCCTTCATTAAAAAACATTTATCATAATATATGTATGCTAATTCCTTAAAATAGTTTGTTTATGAAATGTATTTATTGGGAACGAAAGGGCAACTTTAAAAACATGACATATACACAAATAACATATTAAAAGGCAACAATTGTGTCGGATAACGAACTCAAACGACGGTTCATGATTTGCTCTTAGATCTTCGTAATTACTATTTCTTTGTATAACTCACCAACTACATGGTTTAGGTGCATTGTCATCCGCTAGATACATCCGAGTGATAATCGAACATGTACGGAATAACTCGAGGCAATGATAATTGTGGTAAGACATGTAACTTAGTACGAGTATTTCCCTCAATCGGCCATAACCGGTTTAAAAAAAGTGGACATACCAAGGTGCTGTGACTCAAACTACGAGATATAAACAAACCAGGTAGTTTTCATTTTTTACAATATTTGAAACATAATTAATTCAAACAATGCACCGCATCGAACTGCCCGATAATCATAGTGTATGTAGTTGATGCCTGATGATGTGTTAAAGACTGATTTAGGCTTGGAAGTTTTGAATGCGTGTTATGTTAATCAAAGAACATTGAATTGCCAATTTTTAATACGTATTCAAACTGTCCATAAATATCAAAACATTGCATTGGTCAAATGTTCTTGACCATACTTTTAACAGTCTTATCAATAGTGTAACATGCCAATTTGATCATCACAAACAACTGTCAATAAGTTCATATATAACATTGAATAACACTAGTTTGATTTACTTAGCTTGAGGGTGTAAGGTATGAAATGTTAGCTAAGAAGGTGGTTGTTAAATTATCTTCGAGGGAGCAAGCATGTATCATGTATCGTATGTCTTGATAAAGTTGTCGCAGGTGTGTTACTCCTGTGAAACAAGTTGTAAGTGTAAATTGACCAGATAGATATGTATTTTTTGTTTGTTCAAATGTGAAACATTGGCTTTCGGAGGTGAGTATTTGTTTTCTTCGAAGGAACAAACAAGTGTTATACTGCATGCTAACCAACATTGCAAAGTGGGCGGTAACCATGGACATAAAACTCTCAAGGTGCATAAATCTCAGCGTCTTCATTTAATTAAATATACCTCCTTAATGTTGCGATACATTGATGCAAACCTGTATGGTGAACAGATAATTGTCTAGCATTTGCACTTTCAGATATGTGACAAAGAAGACAGTTCTACATAATGTGAACATGATATAGGGTTAGGAACATTACAACGTGACTTCAACGTATTCTTCCATCGACGGCATACAGCCACACACAACCAATTGGCATTATCCCGTTTTGGATTATTTATTTATATATATAGGCACACACTCAACACACCTATCACTATATTGTTTCATTTACGTCACCCATTAATTTAAAAAAAACTATTTTTATGACTGAGACTTGGAAATGGAATAATGTGTCTGTCATTGGCATCCGCCAGTCTTGTCAGATTATGGAGTTTTTTCTGCATTTTCTGGTGTGGCTGTACAGTCCGATGCGTGACTTACAGAGGCGGTTGCGTCATTGACAGGTAAAAACAGAGTCATCAGTTGGATGTACGTTTTCCTTGCTAGATTGTTTTCAGGCCGAGTTCCCCCTTTTAGAGGCTGGATGACAGTTCTTGCTTCCAAGCCGCTATGTTGTCTTCCATGGATTCCTAGTTGGTGTAGTCCATGTTAAGGGCCTTTATATCCGTAGATAAACTAGAACAGGAAACCGGGTACCAAATATGATTGAAAGTAAGTTGTAATAAGTTATTTGAAGAAGGACTGAAATAATAGTTACCATGTTTAACCCAACAAACCAAAATAAAATAAACTGTATATAAAGCATCGGAAACAATGATAGGCTGACCAATTCCCAATGCAATCAAATGTGTTTTTATGTAATTATTGTGTCATCTACAAAACCTTTTTCGATTCAGTGACTTATTAAAAACCAATGACGTCTAATCGAAACGAAATAAGTAAACAATAATTGCAAGAAGAAAAATCAAAACAGCATTGTATAAACTAAAAACCATTTACTTACTTGGCTGTTCATACTTACTTGACTGTTCATACTTACTTGACTGTTCATACTTACTTGACTGTTCATACTTACTTGACTGTTCATACTCACTTGACTGTTCATACTTACTTG
>ENA-OREC01002306-OREC01002306.1-marine-metagenome-genome-assembly--contig:-NODE-2306-length-10430-cov-12.778905_pt1 | contig 10430 bp, 2 predicted proteins | sample MGYA00248626_ERZ508543 | MGnify/ENA primary metagenome ERZ508543 (study PRJEB26211, sample SAMN05518279) | marine metagenome | isolation source: Puget Sound, Washington, USA | host: Bankia setacea...
AATCAATTAAGACATGCCATGGACAAAGACAATTATTCCAAATGAAATAAGAAACTGGTTTGTTACGAACACTCAAAATGTATCAACATGGACTCTATACATTACTTACATAAACACTCTTGTATGTGAGGATTTCTATAATGGACCTGATGGTATATGACTTGTAAAGAAATTACCGAAATCCTGATAAACAAGACGAAAACAATGATTTTGCAAAATACATATATAACTCGAAATAAGAGATTTTGTTTAATCAGACTAAACATGTTACACACGTTCACCAATAGCTGAGATTTTTAGCTTATGATGTTCAACAGTAGTTCAGATACCAAAATAATTTACAACCAAACCATTACTTAGCCATTCTTGCTTGTTTGCACTTTCCAACATACATGCATGCTTTCAAAGCATTTGGACGGAATTTACATAGATACAATAGCATATGCTATCAAGAATGTATAAATAAAAACAACCGTTAAGCGTACAACACAACAGGTATATATTCACAAATCAATTTGAGGGAATGTGGTTATACTTATGGTATTAGTTACATGCTTCATTAACACAAATGTTCTGTCTGTGAAACAAATCCTGGGTCTGCAGTCTTTAACAAGCATCACGCTGTACACATTCTAATCAATAGGGTTAACACCAGTAATATAGTGGTAGTATACCTGAAGAAGATTTATGTTACCCCGTGTGGATTGGAGATGGAAAACTAGAGCAACAATATTTTCGAGAAACACACTACTAGTAATTTAGATGAGAGTATGTATGGTTAAATAAGTTCTTTCAGTTTTACATACATTATATATAATTGATAGGTGTACATATGTAGATAGTTCTCGACTAATGTATGTCATAACTGGTCTGGACGGAAGTTCTTCCAACACTAGAAATGCCGATTTACATTGGCCGATTGTCTTCATTGGTTTTACGAGGAGCAATGTTAACCGTTCAAGTAAGCCTAGATGCGGACTACAGCAAGAAGAGAAATATTGAACAGTTACAAATAGTGTACCTCTTGTATACGAGTATACCAAACACACACAAAGTTGCCGCCTTCAACGTCCTGACAACATAAAGTTACTTGTTCACGTGATTAAACTTGTGCATCGTTACATCCAGACGTTCTAGAGCTTCATTCAACATTCATAGACCACAAGTACGGAAGGAAGACAACTCCGTTTGACTTAAATTGTAGTTTACTTGAGTTGCTACCCTTGTTGCAATTACAAAACAAACATGTTTACTTCATCGATGGTTACAATTATCAAAGTGGGACTTCAATGTTGTATTGAGTACTTTACTGATAAACAAACCTCCACATTACTTGTTTAGCTTCCTGCACTGTTTGGATATGTGTTAATATAAATGTTAGTTGTACATGTACTCTAACGCGATCCCTACCACGTTCAAAAGCTTTATAACGCAGTGTTTTAGTTAGTTTGACATTTTGGAAAGGTGAGATAAAGGAATGTGTTTTTGTTATTATCATAAACCATACACAAGTAGAACTTATTTTCCGTAATGGTGTCAAATTGCGAGGTTTAAGCGTCTCTACTTCCCTACAAGTATATTATACCCACGTATACACTATTTTACATATTCTTACAATAGTTCGCTGTCGATCCTCTATAGTAGTTGTTCTTACTTAACCTTAGTTTTTCATTCCCCTTTTACCGACAAGAAAATTAGCATATACTCTTATTGGCTCGTAGTTTTCCTAAACAAACATTGTAGAAAATTAGGGTTCCCTCGCTGTCGCTTTTAATATCTTTGACGTTCGCCATTTATACCTCAACGTTTCCATACTCAAGTGGTTAAGTACCCCTCTATCAATAAATGTTGAGATATAGGAAAATGTTGTTTGAAAAATGTGCCTCATGACAATTCGGATATATAAAATCGGTTTCGGATGTGTTAAACATGGTGAGACACTGACTACGTAGGACTTGAACGATCTGTGGTATTAGCTCGATACTTTGTTTTCAAGATAGCGCCAATTCTCTGCCGGAGTATTGTTTATTTGTGAAATCCCCTGTACAGATAGATGGCAATTATTCACGAAATATCTCGCTCTTTCTCTTTTCCCTACTCGCTCAGTTTTTATTGACACATTGAACATTGTCGACTTTGTCCATTCATTTTACGGTTTAATAGCGTTCTAGCGCGATTTCTCATTTCACTACTTAATTTAAAGAAAGGAGTTTTATGGTTATATTGAGGTATTTGCTATCATATCTAAGCGAGATACTGAGAGCGATACATTGTGTTTCTTCACTCAGCTCTTTTTGCTCTAAAGACTCCAGGGACTTAGTAGATTTTGCACGGTTCAAATTTATCATCATTTATTCATTGGACGGAACAGCCAGGAAATCCTGCACGGTGAACTATAAGACGAGTAGACTGTTCTATAAGACGTGTGTGTTATGTTCTAGTTAGAGAGGCTGGACGATGATGGATGTATCCCTGACTGGTCTTGTAGAGTTATAGACCAAGCCGTTATTCCTGTTGGCTACGTGAGTGGTGCTGGACTTTAAAGTTTAGAGGAGCGATATTACGGTACACAGAGGGCCCTACAGCCTCCTAGTAGTGGTGTTCCCTACGTCATACTCTAGAATTACTAGACGAGAAATCAAGCTGTTTAACATTGAAGCGTAGATTGCACGGGGAGACGACGTAGTAGATGTATAAATGAAGCTGATGAATCTAGCACCTAGAGCACAATCAAGAGACAGAGGTGATCTCGGCAGTTGTGAATAGTTTTAATGAGTATCGCGGTATGCGGGAACATTGATTACGGAACTCCACTTCAAAAAAGAAATTGTGTACAACACGCCACGTCGACTACATATTGATACTTGAGCGCAGGTGTGTACGTTTACAGCTGGATTATTGTAATGCAAATACTGAAAACTCGAACTGAACTACTTTCAGTTTGTTATCTGTATGGCATATACAGCACGCAATGTATTTCTCGGTGATAAACATTGCCCGGAGCTTTAAACTAATGTAATTTCTCCCCCAGTGAAAAATACGTGCATCGACGTTTTTGCTGGTTTATTATTTCCCCTCTATGAATTTCTCATCGGATAACAAGCCTCAGTGTGTGTTTTAGACAGATTGAAAGTGCAGAGAGGATGTTTTTACTATTTAACAATTCGTATACAACATTCACAGGAGCTGTCTGCGGTAGTATGTCTGTTTTATTTATGTCATGGTAACACTTTAAAGCTTGGACGTGCTGTTTGTGGTTTGAGAACTGTAGCTTATTATAGTATATCGCTTGTTATGACGTTATTATTATTTCATACAGCTATTGCGTTTACGAGTATTTAAAAAAAATCGATCTCGTAAGCTTCGATTCGGTTAATTGCCTGTTCAAATACGCTATCTATAGAAAACCGGGTAGTATACATACATTGCAGCAAACTGGAGTCTCAATACCCGAGAGGCAGGGCGAGGAGACCATATCCGCCACGGCTCTTGTTTAAACGCTCCCAAAGTAAACCTACCAATGTGGGCATGGCGGACGGCACACCGGATAAGGACCCGCTCCCTCCGGACACCCGGGAAGAGTACGACAGGACAGAGAACTGGCTGGATGATCACCCAGACTTCGTACATGACTACTTTGCACGAAAAGCCAAGCGAAGTATGATAGATGGATGGCTTATATCCCATGCTATCAAACATACAGCCGGTTTGATCCAGTCCGATGGCAGCTCATCTAGGGGATCCAAAAATAATTCCAGAAATAACTCCGGGGCTAATACGCCCGTCCGGAAAATCTCTGCACAGGAATTTGAAAGAGGCGGCGTGTTGAACCCCATGGTTTCTACCGTAGAAGGGGTGCCAACGTTCCTGAGCCCTTCCCCGACGGCACAGTCCCCATCTCAGGGACGTCTGCAAAGCAGAACCCGCAGTGAATTGAAGGAACAGGATGAAAAGGAGCTTATGTATGAATTAGTGATGGATATATGCAATGATTTGGATGTTACGAGTTTGTGTTATAAAATTCTCAACAATTGTTGTACCCTCCTGAATGCTGACAGGTGTTCCTTGTTTCTTGTCCACGGTAAAGGGACGAACGAGAAATACTTAGCGGCGAAATTGTTTGATGTGAATGGCCAGTCTTCTCTCGAGGAGCTGTCCAAAGGTAAAGAAGAGATTACAGTGTCGTGGGGTACAGGAATCATTGGATACGTCGCTAAAACCGGGGAGGCCCTCAATATACCAGATGCTTATAAGGTATTTAAAACATCCTTCTTGTGCCTTTATTTTTCGTGAATTTCTCGACAAAACTGCAACATAGCTCTTAGAGTTATAACTGGACATTGACATTTTACCAAGACATACGAGCTATTGTTGCCGGACATACATATACTTATAGTGTTTACCAGAATTAAAGCACTTTAACCTATCTCTATAATTTCAAATGATGTATGTTAAAGTTTCAAAAACTAAGGAGGTATTAGTCATTGCATGTAGTGTAGTTCAATAATGAACATCTAAAGTATGTTCTATTCAATTAAACCAGTGCGTTTTAACATTTTAATCACGTCTGTCGTAGTTTAAGAAGCCTTATATTAGATATATACCCATAAGATGCTCAGTGTACCTAGGAAGCATGATACATGTGTGTCTTCACTTCACCTAGGTATGTTGCCACTTAGCTGTTACGTGAATTACCTGTCTCAATTACTACATATTCAAAGTATAAAGCAAAACAGTGCTATAAGCTACATACGTACCTGTAGTTAAAACGTTTTTGCTATAAGTCATCTGGATAAACGTTTCTACAGGTCATCATTAAAACGACTCTACCTGCTAGTTAATGTGATAGGAGTTGAAGTCATTTTGCTCTTCCTCGACATTAATACACATGAATTATATGTAGAGCAGTATCATTAGCGTAGAACAAAAACCAACCATTTAAACATACGAAGCAGTTAAATATAATGTACAAGCAAACCAACCTTAAGTCTACTAATGGAGTTATAAATACCACTCGTTTTATCTTCAGGAAGATCTTTATTATGTTCAAAATATATCGGCTACCCACTACCCCCTTATTAACGGTCGGAAGACTTCATGTTATTTTATTAGACAGATCTATTCTACCCTCCGTCAGTTGTATATTGAACAATGTAAATGAATAACCTTAGTACCCTAAGGCGGGCTGTTCTCAGAAATTGATTAAATGAAATTCCATGGTGGAGCCTCTTGTCGCTAGAAGTAAGCACCGTCACGCACTCGAGGGTCTGGTACTGGTTTTAATGAGTGAATCAGCTTACTGTTACCCCTATAGGCAATTTGCCCCCACGTCATCATATTACGTGATATAAGTTACAGACCAGTATCACATCGTGTAACGTCCACACTCATTAAGAGACGACCTCAAGTACACAGTTACACACTTCATACAGGCAGTCTGTGACGTATCGTAATTAGAACGGATGGTATTTTAATTGTTGGGAATCATACAGCCATCGGTCATGCATTAGAACACCTTGCGAGTATTGTTATTTATTGCATGTCACGTTTTTACCGTTAATGATGTGTGTCCATATTACTAGATTCATACCTGAAAGCCAATGTACGTCAAAGGTTTTATATCCAAACTTCGTGATGCAAACAGTGTAGTATGTGCAGAACACCAAACGTAAAGCACATCTAATACTTACAATGTATAGCTATTACTGATAGTGAAATGTAGTTTCCCATCTCGCGTATTTGACCATTAACAAATGAGAAATAGCAGCTCATTCATCCAACATAGTAGAGCAATACATGTTAACAAATTGAATATTTATACAGACAGTCCTTCAGACTTACTTCGACGATATGTGGAATTCGTCACAATGATGTACGAGACGAAAAATGCTGAACTGTTTGTAAACGTTACGTAAAACCTCGTCAGCCAATATATTGGTCCTTATTCAAACGTACTGCATCGTCAGCTAAACTAGTGAAACTATAAGTTACGAGATGTATCATTATTTAAATGGGATGTCTATTATCTATAACGTATTTAACTGTGAACATATGTACGTACACAGCTAGTAACGCCACGGACCAACGACTGTGCGCATGTTGTAAAGGTTTCAATCGTCTTCAGCGTTCGTACGTCAACCCCCATATAGGTTACAATTAATATCGTCATGAATCAGCTGCATTGAAACTGTCAACTATTAGCAAAAACTGTTATCAATTGTGTGTACCTACAAAATACTGGCAAGTGTTTTAAATGTGTACGACCGAAAGCAGTTAGGCTTAAAAAATAAACTTGACACATAATCGTTCGTACGTCATTGACAAGATAATGTTATTGTTATGGAAATATGAAATACAATATTACATGTCTCTTTTTTCGGGTGAGATCTATTCAAGATTGTTGGCAATACACGGAAATAATTATAGCGAGAGATAAAGTCTACAGCAGCCATTCTGGAGGTGTGTTATTAGTTTGGCGTCGTATACCAACCGCGCTGTATGGGAAGAATGTTGAAGAAGGGGTGATATATCGCACCAATTTGTAGGTTTCATAAACGAGCAACGGAGTAACGCATATAACCACGCTGTATGATTTATGGAAGCACAGTTCGCTATATTTGAACAAAGCCCACTTGAAATCTGATTGAGAATCACTGTAATATAACCACATAGTATAACTTTATGTGCTTATGAGAACAAAAACTACGTTGGAAAGTTCATCTGTAACAAATGATGTGTACCCTGTAGAGAAACTTAGATACAGTGTACACTAAAGATATAACAATCTGGAACCCTTTAATAGTTTAGCACGTATATACAAAATCAATGAACACAGTAAATGTTTGAACTATGACAATAGGTTTGAACGCTTCAGGATTGTAACATACTAGACGTTAGCGGTTCTCGCTCTATTTAATTTGTCCCTAACAAATCTGTGAACGGGCTTAAGTAAATCCTTTACGTATATAGGAAAGCCACAGAGTGAGATTGACGTAATGTATTAAAACTTGTCATTGTCGACATGGGAAACTAATGATTGTGTATTAAGGTCGACCACTCATAAGACATCTGGCAACTTATGTTTAACTTCAGGACTGTTGGCAAACCATTCAAAATGTGAGTTCATTACACGACGACGTTTCAAGACATCAATCGACGTTCAGACTGGATAATGCTGATTGCTTATATCAAACAAAGTTCCAAAATTATGCATGGTAAACCTTAATTCCCAGCGGCGTGTGTAGAATGTATGACATTTTATTACGATTGGTCTGTATAAGATTATTCTTCGGAGGGTTTCGGCCAATAACGTCATTCAGGGACCACTGTGGACCTCTCTCGTGTGTTATGAAATTTTATTAGATCTCCAAGCACACCGTAAATGTTAATTCCCCATAAACAATGCAAATTGAACTATTAGTGTAACATAGAATTAAGTATGTAGCGTTATAGTGTGCCCTATATACATAGATGTAATGTAACTCTCTGTATATGACAACTACGAACCTTATACACATTGGCAATCTTATTGTAGTGTTCGTACTACGTGTACCTAAACAGCTTCTCTATATAATATGTAAGCCGGTACTAGTTGTGTAACAGTGTGCCAAGTATGTTATAGTCCGTGTAATGTATATGTACTTTATGAGCGACCGTGACGGTTCATAATATAAATCATTTCATTGGTTCTGAGGCCTACTATTCTTTTTGTTCTGTAGTATTTTCGTACACTTTAAACATTACTTTCAAGTTTTAGTTGCTATAGGAGTATTGCTTCCTTACTATCTCGTTGTATACTAATGCTTTGCACTGTTTACGTGAAGTCAGCTGCTTAGTTATGCTTGAAGCTACACGTTGTTCATCACGTCCACGGTTCATATATAGTACAGTCGATTTCTCAAGTTTTGTTACAAGTTTCATTTAAAGAACTGGTTGTCGTAAAGTTGTAAAATATATACCATGTTTAGTGGGATAACTGTTTTCATAACACACATGTGTACATAAAGATCTATTTCTATGGGTTACAGCCGAGTATTGTATATTATGTATGTGTAAAACGTTAAATAGTTCACTACATCGTATGCTCAAATATGACCCATTCATTTGCAGTATAATGTAATGGTATATTTATTGCATTTTTCTCTCCTTTTTTATGCATTAAGTTGCACGATTTCAAAGCCTAGCGCAGTGCGAAATATCGTAAAACCCGGATCAGAATTTCGACCGACAACTGACATAAACAAGACATGCCAGACACAGGCCGGTTAATTAATTACCGTAGAAATGAAAATGATTTAAAGTACAGGAAGCTGTTTCGGTAAATACTGTTAGACATTCTTGAAGATGCACGTGGTTCTGGGTTATTATCGTTGTTTTACTACAGAGCTAGATACATGCAGACTGGAGTCGTAACTTGTAACCAGACTATATCCTAACTTACTCACATACACAATGTCATGTAGTTTGGACGTCCTGATTGACAGTTTTGTTTAATAATTTATAGAGAATTGATAATATACATGAACTCAGTGCCAATAAGGAAAGATCAGCATTAATCGGTTCAAAGGGTAAATAATCCAGTATAAATTGTTTTTTTGTACAGAACTTTCTGAATTTCACCTCATCTCAAATATAGTACATGCACACTCAGTTAACACCATACTTACACATACTGTTAGGACACACTTTCTCCGACAATAGGGACGTTCCCATTCATTTTCAAGCGTGCCCTACGACAGTCCATCATGAGCTTATTCACGCGGAAACTATTCAAGTAATGAAAACGCAGTGCACGTCTTCACCTCGTAAATACTATCATTAATTGTCACAACTACAGTGTTTTACAGCCGTTATAGTGTGATGAAGTTGTAATGCTAATTAATTAAAAACTAAAACACAAACACTTGCAGTAAATCGGTCGCTAGCGTCTGGTGATCACTTCGAAAGTTTATCTATCTATTTACAATGATGATTTATTGATAACACTGGTATAAACAAACCTGATTACCAGAACTGTATATGCTTCATCTTGTGAATAATTTGCTAATAAAGTTAACTGTCATAGGGTAAAACTTACGACCGTAATCTGTTCTGTTTTAGTTTGATCTGACTGTGGGAACTTAGGTTATAGGCGTAGTGAGAGGTCCAGGGTTCACTTACCTATGTAGTCAATGTTGAGTCTTACACATGACATGGACGGAGAGTTCTCATCGACCTTATTGTATGAACTATTAGTATAAGTCATACATTGGTGAAAGCAACTCGCGTGCACAAGCTTTACTGCAGTTTCGATTCGTATTTATTTCCAAGTGTGCATTTTGGTTCACTCTGTGCTGTAAAAATGCATTGTGGGATATATTAAAAGTGCGATTCAGTGGGTTTGCTTATTAAATGTCCACATACCATTGTATAACTATTTAACTAGGAACTAAGTATTTGTGGGCGGATTCAAACATTTAAGTATAGTAATTTGGTTAAATAAGCTCCATTAAGACTGACAGAGGTTCAGAGTATATCATCAATTACATAATATGAAGCTGTAACGGCCTTCTTGAGAGTGTTAAGTGATAATTGACAGTCAAGTTTTCGTCATTGGTGACGTAGATAAGGACTTAGCGGGACCCCCTGTCTTGTTTATATAGTCTTATACCCTCCCCTACTTTGTCCTGATACACCGCTACTGTTTGCAGATCACATTCTTCAGCTACGCAGTGAAGATTACATGAGATTGTAGGACACTTCAAACTGCCCATCTTTACTGCTATAAACGCTCTTCCCTCGCTGCAACTATCGTAGCCTCGCCGATAAATTGACAACTGTCTTTTCTTTTTATTACAAACATTAAAACGGTTAAAGGATTGCCAATAAAAACAAACTGTCTGGTCAATGCCGCCAGTTATTTGTTATACCCGTTTCAAGTACCTTTTTCCAGGATAAATGTTAACATAAACAGTTTACTTCTAAATTTTAAGAAGTGTCTCAATGCTTTGATCTGGCTACCTGAGTAATCTGAGGTTTACAATCCCTTTACATCGAACGTATTCCGGTTTGGTACACGTTTAAATAGCGACCGGGTTTGATCCTCGCACGATCGAGTCCATTGAGAGTATATATGCTGCAATACGTGTTATATAAAGCAACTCATTACCACTGTTACCCTAAATGTTTCTTATTATTCCGTATAACGGTGTGACATTTGTATCATTAACATTCCATAAATATTTTCTATAATCTCGATAATGCATACTTATACAATGTAACTTAAAACAGTACAGTACAAGATCTATTTCCTCCATACGCACACGAATAAATCTTTTTAAACATAAATTAAATAATTGTTATTTTAACATCTAGGTTACCTCTATCTTTTACATCTCTCTTTTCTAGACCAGTATTGTGGCCGAAATATAGAGAAGTGAGATGTTTTGTTA